>Ga0070734_10000070_pt1 | contig 284173 bp, 219 predicted proteins | sample Coa_R1_8_FD_66444 | JGI IMG/M metagenome (GOLD analysis project Ga0070734, IMG submission 66444) | Surface soil microbial communities from Centralia Pennsylvania, which are recovering from an underground coalmine fire - Coalmine... | ecosystem: Environmental > Terrestrial > Soil >...
CTAGTTTCGAATAGCTGAGGCTGAATGGCACTCAAGCTCTATCGCCGACATCGTAAGAAATGCGAAGCTGGCCACTTCGAAGACTCCCGTTCAGGTGAGTTTCGAAGAGGGGGCGCCGGGGCTGGAAGAAGTGCGCCTGCTCGATTCACGTCTCAGGAACGCTGGGCGGGAAGTTCAATCGCAAGCAAACCGGTAATCGAATTGGCGTGAGGCAAAAGCTCTGATCGCAACCTGGGAGGCGGTCGATTCTTGGGATGGCAAGATCCCAACGCCATCCGTTCCCGAAGTTTCTGATATAGCCACTCCCGGCCGCGTCACGATTGCAGATGCTATCGACGCATTCTTCACTTATCGGAAAGGCACGCAAATCGCTCGTGCGACGTTGCGACAATACGAGACCTTCACGAACCGACTGACCGTTTTCGCAGATGCAGTCGGCTATGTAATTCTTGTTCCGTATCTGCCCAGCAGCACTCGCAGCCGGACGGATTCGTGGTCTGGGCGTTTATATAAAGGTAACAGCCACTGTCCGCCTGTGAGGATGAGATCCGGCCTGATCCGAGATTCCAAGCTCATGTCCCCGCCCTAGGGCGCTTTAGTCCGAAGGGCCGATTGTGCGAACTGCTAACCGCGATCAGTTACCCAGCGTTTATTGACGGTTTCGCGGTAAGGGCGAAGCTCTTCGAGGTGTTGGCGCAGGTAGTGCACGACGGTCCGCCGGCGGGCCGTTGAGGACGTGATGGAACCTAACAGCTCCGGATCGGCTGTGTCCACCTTGGCGTAGATCGATCGCCACCGTTTCTTAATGCCATCCTTGGATACGTGCAGTTCTTCCGCAGCTTCCTCATCGGAGGCATCCAGCAAGACATACTCCAGCAGCCGCTGCTCCCCGAGTGAGAACGCGAATTGCGGCTTGGGCGGGAAAAAAAACCCTGAGAACCGCGCATAGGGGTTGGCAAGTGCATCCTCGCGCGTGAGCCGTAACAGCGTTGCGCTGCTCCCGCCAGCCAACGAGCGGTGGGAGTCGATCTGCATTCCGTTTTGCTGCAGCTCATTGACATGGTGAGGGGGCCAGACTTCGAACCACATGGCGCGAAATGCGTAACCGAAATGGAAGAAGCGGTAGCCCTCGTTGCTGGTTCTGTAGAAATTCGCTAGGTCCGGATTCGATAGATCGATCACGCGCATGTTGCCGAACAAATTCAAGAGATGGAGCTCACCGCGAGCGTTTTGCGCCCCGACCTCCTTAGGCGACAGGAGCGGACCGCGATTTTGCAGCGCCGCACGCAAGACAGCATTCGGTAAGGTGGAAGGCCCGACGCGGTTTCGGTCAAGGTAGTCAGGCTGAATAAACGCTATGCCGCCCAGCAGCCGCGGCACATCGCCGGGAAGCGACTCGACGATGGCAAAGGACAGTAGATCGCGGGCCACGAGGTCTTCCAGCAGAGAGGGGAGACTCGCCCAAACCTCCGCGTCATAGAGCACCCGGTCCTGCGCCCACAGGGGCATCGACCGCCGGATGTCCTCACGGCGAGCCCGGCGGCAGATATGGTAAACGGATGGCATCCAGCACCTTGCGAGGACGACCTCAGATTTTACCCCGCAAGGGTATTGTCCGCCGGGTGCCAGTCTTTTAGAGTTGATCGGGTAGCACTAGGCCAACGTGCCATTCTTTTCCAACGCAGACATTCCGATCGCCTTCGAGACGCTGGCGTGGGTGCAGACGTTTCTCGTTGACCCGAATCCCAGCATGAAGCGCTCGCGTGACAGCGCGGGCGAGCCCATCTGCCCTTTCGCCAAGCCCGTGTTGCAGGAGAATTCCCTGTACATGGCGTTTCATCACGAAGTGAACGGGAAGAGCGCCGAGCTGATTGAATCGATCGTCCTGGGCTATCGAGAGCCCTTCAAGAAATCGACTCCATTCCATCAAGGGGAACGATTCAAGAAGGCGCTGCTGGTGATCTTTCCGGAGATCCCTTCGGCAGAGACCGGCGTACTGGATATCGTACACAGCAACATTAAGTCACAATTTGTTCACGACGGGCTCATGGTGGCACAGTGTCATGCCTGCTGCGACGGCAGGTCCGTGCACCGTCCGGCGCTGAAGGTGTACACATCGCCTCACCCGATGATGGCGATCCGGTATATGGCGCTGCACGACATTCTGTTTCTCGGAGACAACGAATCGTGGTTCGCCGCGTACGACCAGCGCTTTGGCCCGCGCTTTCGGGAACCGGAGAAGATGGAGGACTACGAGAGGCCCCTAATCGACCTCTACCGGCGGGCCAAGACCAGGTTTGTCCAGTGAGCGGCGTGCGGCGCGAGGCGATGGCGGAGACGGCAACACCCAAGCAAGCAACACTCCAGGCAGCCGGGACGGCCTTTTCCAACGACGAATGGACGCAGCTCGGCCAAGTGATGAACGGATACATTTACTCGCAAACCCTGGCCACCGCCTGCGATCTCGGGCTGTTCACCTTTCTTTCCGAAAATCCAGGAGCCACGCGAGAAGCGCTGAGGCGGACGATGGGACTGACGGCGCACGGCACGAGAGTTTTAATGCTGGCCGCATGCGCGGCGGGGCTAGTGCGCCGCGATGGCGAGAGCGGCGGGTACCGGAATTCGGAGATGGCGGAGAAGGCGCTGGTCGCGGGCTCCCCATACTGCATGCTTCCATTTATCCAATTCAACCATCGCATCCAGCAGCGCTGCAGCAGCCGTCTGACGACGGCGCTGCAAGAGGGGCGGAACGCCGGCCTCGATGAGTTTCCCGGACCTGGGGCGACACTTTACGAACGGCTGGCCGGGTACCCGGAGCTGGAGAGTCTCTTCCAGCAGGCTATGGGAGCCTACACACGCCTGTCGCCGAGGGTGTTGGATCTCGCCGAATTCTCCGAAGTGCGGCATCTGCTGGATGTGGGCGGTGGCGACGGCTCCAACGCGATCCGATTGTGCCGGCGCTTTCCACGCCTCCAGGTCACCGTCCTGGAGACCCCGTCCGTCTCGCGGATCGCCCGCGAAACGACCGCCCGCTCCGGGCTTGGCGGGCGCATCGCCTGCGTGGAGGGAGACATGTTCGCAGACCTGTGGCCGCAGGGCTGCGATGGAGTGCTGTTTTCGCATATTGTCGAAATCTTCTCGCCGGAAAGGATTCGGATTCTGTATGGAAGAGCGTTTTCGGCCCTGCCACCAGAGGGAAAGATGTTCGTCTGGACCATCATGGCAAACGATTCGGAGACCGCGGGTCTGCAGGCGGCGAAGTCATCGATCTACTTCCTCTGCGCGGCCAGCGGCGAGGGGATGGCGTATCCAGGGACGGAGCACGAACAGGCGATCCGGGAGAACGGATTTCGTACGGTGCGGCGATACAGCGCAGCCGAGACGGATCATGGAGCACTGGTCGCAATCAAGTAGAACACGCGGCGATAAAGCCGGGCGGACGATGCCGGACGCGATGCTGATGGAGCCATTTCGGATCAAGAGTGTGGAGCCGATCCGGCGGAGCACGCGCGAGGAGCGCGAGGAGCTGCTGGAAGCCGCGGGCTACAACCTGTTTCTCGTTGCGTCCGACGACATTCTGATCGATCTGCTCACAGATTCCGGCACGGGGGCCATGTCGAACGCGCAATGGGCCGCCATGATGGGAAGCGATGAGTCTTATGCCGGCTCACCGAGCTTTCGGCGGTTTCGCGAGTCGATCCAGGCAATCACTGGATTCCGGCACGTGATTCCTACGCACCAAGGGCGCGCAGCCGAACGGATTCTGTTCCAAGTGATGTGCCAGAAGGGCAGCGTGGTCCCCAACAACACGCATTTCGACACCACGCGAGCCAATTGCGAATTCGCGGGCGCGGAGGCGACGGATCTTCCGATCCCGGAGGCGCTGGAACCGGCGCGGCTCCATCTCTTCAAAGGCAATATGGATACGGCGCGCCTGGAGCGACTGATCCAATGCAAAGGGGCCGGGCGCATTCCCCTGGTGATGCTGACGGTGACCAACAATGCTGGAGGCGGGCAGCCGGTTTCGATGGCCAATATCCGGGAGGTGAAGGAGATCTGCACCCGCCACAGGATTCCGCTTTACCTGGACGCCTGCCGGTTCGCCGAGAACGCGTATTTCATCCAGCAGCGGGAGCCCGAGTACGCGCGGAAGAGTCCGCGCGAGATCGCGCGGGAAATGTTCGTTTACGCGGACGGCTGCACGATGTCGGCGAAAAAAGACGGGCTGGCCAACATTGGCGGATTCCTGTGCACCAACGACGACAAGATAGCGCAGATGGAAAAAGATCTCCTGATCCTGACGGAAGGCTACCCGACCTACGGCGGCCTCGCGGGGCGCGAACTCGACGCCATCGCAGTGGGCCTGAACGAGGCTCTGGAAGAAGACTACCTGGCGTATCGCATAACCTCGACGGCCTACCTGGGGAACCGTATTGCCGAGGCCGGCGTTCCCATCGTGCAGCCCCCGGGTGGACACGCCGTATATATCGACGCGCGCGCGTTCCTGCCGCATATTTCCCCGGCTCAATTTCCTGGCTCGGCGTTGGCGGCGGAGCTGTACCTCGCGGGCGGCATCAGGTCCTTCGAAATGGGCACGCTGGTATTCAGCAGACCGGACGCGGATGGCGTGGAGCACCCCGGCCCCCTGGATCTGCTGCGGCTGGCCATTCCGCGCAGGGTGTACACACAATCGCACATCGACTACGTAATCGCGGTGATCAACGAGGTGTGGCACAGGCGCGCGGACATTCAAGGTCTGGAATTGGTCTACCAGGCGCCGTCTCTGAGGCACTTCACTGCGCGTTTCCGCAGAGCCGAAGTACGCGGCGGGCACACTTAACCGCCGTTGGACGGATTACTCCCCACAAGTCGGCATCGCAACTGAAATCTCAGCAGGCCGATTCGCCGAAGCCAGACGCGTTTATCGGTACCAATCGTGATCACGGATCTCAAGATGATCCGCGACACATAACAACCAAGAGCAACGCCTGCGCTAGACCATCCTGCCAAAAGCCCTGCCCATGGGTTTGGGCCAAAAGTCCCTTTTTGGTGTATCTTTGTTCAAAGTCTGGATTGGCTCGGGTGTGCCACGCCGGCTTCGGTTCCTTGTCGAATTCTCCTGCCTCGTTGCACAAATACTGGACACCACTTTCAACGATTCCTGCAGCTCCGGCTTTGAAGCGCGGAAAGCCGGAATCAAACCAAACAAGATCCCCATGAGCACGGACACGGCCAGCGTGAATAGCTCCGGTCGAAACGTCGCGCACTGGAACTCGAACGCGCGATGCCCCGGGCATGGCGTTGATGGAGGCGCCGTCCGCGCATGGTTCCGGAGTTGGTCGTTCGCGAGGTGCCGGCGAAGCTTCAACCGCCATCGCTCGATAAAGGCCTCGCTCGTGTGATGGTGATCGGCGCTACGGCTTGCCGGTAGCAATTAAATCGGAAATCACCTTGATAAAGCCGTTGACGAACGTCTGGCCGCCGTGCAGCAGGTTGTCCTTGGTCTGGTAGTCGGCCAGGACATCCGGCTGCACGCCGATGTTTTCAATCAGCGACGCGCTGGGAAGGCCGGCGGTCGTAATCGTGGTGGTACGCCGCGCGAGCGAGAGCGTGACTCGCGCGGTGCCTTCTGAATAGCTGGTGGCGTTCTTGGCGAACTCCACCACGTTGCCACCACCGCCGCTAGTGCGCACGCCGTAAACGGTGGCCCGGTGGTTATCCTGCAAAGTGGCGCTGAAAATCTCGGCCGCCGAACCGGTGAAGTTGTCCGTCAGGACCAGGATCGGCCTGGTGTACCCGATGTGTTTTCCTTTGTCGTCCTTGGCGGGAAGATACGTGAGGCTGTCGGTACACAACGGAACCTGGCCGGTATTGCCCCGGTTTACAGCGAGCGCCTGTTGGATCTCCTGAATGTAGTTCGTGTAAAGCTTAGTAGCGATCAGATCGCCAGCAATTTCCGCGTTGATTAGCGAGTTCTCGAAAACCTGCAGCCAGTACTCGGTCGCGCGCAGATCGAAACCCAGGCTGCGAAACGACTTCGAAAACAAGGACTGCATCAGATCATTCGTATAGCAGCCGTTGCCTCCACCGTTGGCCATCACATCGATCACCAAGCCACTCGTGTTCTGCTCAAAGAATGTCATCTCCGTCTGGAATTGTTGGAGCGCATTGCGAATGCTCATCGGCTCGAAACTCGGGATGCGGATGAAGCCGATGGTCGCCTTGCCGGCAGGGAATGTTCCGCTCAAAAACTCATCGGTCGCAGCCGAACCAAGCCGCGGCTGGTACCCGGCGGGAGTATTGAACAAGGGCATCATTGAGTCGAACGGGCTCAGCCCGCCGGCTAGTTCGTGGCCCGGCTTGGCATAGCTCATGTTGTGGAGTTTCTCGAGAGGAGCCATATAGCCCGGAACCGAGCGTACTTCGGGCGGAGCCGGCGCTCCCGCCCAAACACCCCAACGGTTTTGCTCGAACCTGAAGCGCTCCCGCAAATTCCGGTGGAGCCGCTTTTCCCCTCCTGCCGCCTGCAACGGAGTTGTAGGGGACATCGTAGCCGGATCCGGTACCGGCCCTTCGCTCGTGAGTGGGATACCAAAAAATCCCCACGGAATGGCGTAGCTCTTGATCTTGCCGCTGCTCTTGATCTCGACCGTCGCGATATCCCCAGGTTTAATGTCGCTCGCGTAGGTGTAATAACCTTGAAACCGATCCAGAATCGTAGCTACCGCCAGCCGGTTGGTGCTCACTGGATTCCCGCGACCGTTCACCGCGTACGGAGCAAGCTGCGTGATCAAGTCCCCGACGCTGGCGCCGTTGACCGAAACCAGTTCGTCGCCGACCTGGAACGTGTAAACCTTCGGATCGAGGGCGGAGGTATCGATGCTGTCCACGAGCACTTTGCCGTCATAGATGTCAGCTGTGAACGGGAGGAAGGCTTCGTAGGATGACGGCAGAATGTACTCGTCGTGAAAATCGTTCAGGCTCGCCACGTACCGGACGCACACATCGTAGAAGGAGAGATCATCAGTGGATGCGTTTACCTCAGCGAGCCAAGGCGCCAGATTCAGCAAATCATAGCCGAACGCTTGGATTTTCCATTGATATGGCCCGTAATTCTTGTCATAAAGTCCTGCCAGAGCCATGAAATCTACTTGCTTCTGCTCCGGCGTCAGCTGCGCGAAGCAACTGGAGCCCAGACACACAAAAAGCGCAAGTGCCAGGATGCGTTTCATCAATCCTCCCACAAATTTACGACGACCACGAGGTTCTCCTGAGTCACCTTGCAGAACGTTAAACTAGTTCAATGGTGGACGTGGGAACCTCTCTGCCAACCAGTTCCGTCTGAACGCAAAAAGGGCGGTGACTCCCACAATGTTCAAGGCGCCCGAGGCAGGCTCAGGCACCGAGGAGTGGGCGTTTCCCGTGACTTCGATTCCTCCCAGCAACCGTCCTTCTTCCACGGTCCAAACATCGGTACCGCCTAACTGGGATGCCCTCGTTCCTAAGTCAAGAGTGGAAGGAACCCACCAAGCGTCGCTATCGTTAAGATTCGCCGGCATCGCAGTCAACCGGTACTGAGTGCCCTTGACAAGAAACGGATGCGTCACTGAATGTATTGCCACAATTTCCTGGAATGCGTTCGGAGAACCGACAACGATTCCAAGACAGACCCAGGGTGCCCTGCGGAGTCCGTGGTAAGCGCAATCGTCAAACGAGCTGTGCCAAAAACAACCCCGAGAGCTAGGTCCAGTTGGTCTAGATCTGCAGTCGTCGTCGGAGCAAAAGCAAAGGCTTGACTCTGACCGGGAAAGCCAATGAAGCTTGTCGCTCCGCCGATCTGAAGGAAATTGTCTGAAAGTTGGTCGCTTGGTCCAAAGTCATTGAAGAGAACTGTGTCGGCGAGCGAACAGCTAGCCGTTAACAAAGCGCAAATTGCAAGTTTCAACATCGGCATGGAAGTGCCTTCTTTTCGTTTGAGCCCATCGAGTATATCGCGACGGATTTTGATACCGGTCCGCGAACGATAGAGTTTACATTTGACGTACCGTAGTGGCAAGCTCCTCTGAGGGTTAGACCGTCCCCCCAAAAGGGTGAGATGCACAGGGCCAGTTCGACCGCTGAGGCTTTCGTGACCCCTTGGAACTGTCGCAGCATGTACAGCGGTTTGTGTCGTCCGCTGAGATCTGATAATGTTCTTTATCATTCACGATTGGCGTGGCAAGCGCCAAGGGAAACCCGAGCCTCTGTCCGAGTGACGTTAGAACTCAATCGGAAGCGGCCCGGCAGGAATGGGCTCGAAGTGAAAGGAAGTGCGGGGGGCGGGCGGTTCGGATTGACTTCTAACGTGATTCGGACGGAGTCGCCAGATGCCAGATATAAGCCAACTTGCGAGGGCTAATCCGGTCAACTTCCCGGAAGGCCGTATCGAGATCTGTGAAGCATGAGTATGTTTTAGCGCCCCCGTTCATCTGGAATCCCAGTTCGACGGCAAGCCAAAAAAGGAGTGATCGCCGCTCTGGCTATAGCAGGCCACAATCAATATGCAGCGACGATGCGTCGACAGGCTCAAAGGCTAGTAGACACGCTATTCTGTTCCCGAAGGCAAACTACCAGACTGATTGTCAATCGAAGTCGCCACGTCTATTAAGTTCGTAAGCGCTCCGGCCACATCGAGTCCGAACATATCACTAGGATTGCGGATTGCTCCACTCAGCACGTACACCCGGCTAGGAGCCTGACCGGGCGCGCTCCATACTAACGTGATTCGTTCGACCTGGGGACAATTGGATTGAGCGCCGCAGAGCGGCATCTCGAACTCCTCGATCAGTGTCGCAGGGCGAGTATAGATGGGAGAATATGCGTACAGATTCGCCAAGCGGACACCTATGTGGTGCGACGTTTTGTAACCAAGCAGCAGAGCAGGTGCGGTAGTAGTGAGCCCTCCCAATACCAACGCGTCGTTCCGATTTCTCATACCTGCCGCCCGCAAAGTGGCTACCGTGAACGCGCCCAGGTCGAATCCCGCCGGAGTCGTAATCGCGGGTGGAGCCCCCTGTGTCAGGGTCAGCTCCGACCATTCAATCCTTCCAGACGACTCATCGGGCACGTCAGTCCACTCTGCTTTTATCGTTGCGCCGACCTGCAATTTAATCTGAATTCCGTCCCAACTTATTGGGACAGCCTGATCCGGCACACCCTGTGCGGCCAAGGCCCTCTCAATATCCTCCGTCCGGACTACTGTCCTATATGATCTGGGGCCGAGCACCGAAAGTCGCGGCGATTTCGATAGAACATCCGAAGACGGGAACTGTGGAATGAAGCCAACCAAGCGTGCGGCGTGCTCCGAGTCGGAAACCACCAGTGGGTCATCAGCTTCAGCGAGTGGCTGAGTATTGAAAAACTTGAGAACCTCTGCGAGGCTCGGCAAGAGCACTGGCCCCGACCGGACGAATGTGAACCACTCAAAGGTCTGCCTTATGCGATACATGCCCTGCCAGTACCAGCCTTTACCGGTGGCCGTCTGAGCATACACACGCGATGGCTGCATGGTAGCAAGTGCAATACACGCGAGGATGGCGCCTGTAGCGGCGGCGAGCCAATAACGCCTTATCTGGCGTCGCCGAACCCGCCGAGCTTCGAATCGGGCTCGCGCAACAGTCAGATTTGGCTTCCAAGCTTCGGGCGGCTCGAGCAACACCGAGTGCCTAAGTGTCCACTGCTCCAGGCTTGCGCTCGATTCATGGTTTTCCATAGCGATTCTCGTACTCCTTTTGTAGAGCTTCCTGGGCCCTTCCGAGTAATGAGCCGACAGATGCGGGGTTGATGCCAAGACGCTCGGCCAGTTCTGCATAGCTCAGTCCATCTGCACGGAGAAGAATCAGCGCGACCTGCTCCGTCTTGAGTTTGAGCAGTGCTCGCCTCACACGTGCCCGCTCTTCTGTTCGCTCGAGCGCCTGCTCCGGACTTGCAGGTCGTTTGAAGAAAGCACCAAGTGTTTCGTACTGCGTCCTTCGCCGGTCTTTCTTTATCTGATCTAGGGCCAGCCTGACGCCGGTCCGGTAAAGCCAACCCTCGATGTTGCCTGCCGACACCGGCGGTTTGTGATAAAGCCGCCAAAAGGCTTCAGAAGCAGCTTCTTCGGCGCGCCCCGTGTCACCAGTGACCCTATACAGCAGGCGTGCTAGTTTGACGTACTCGGCGTTGAACAGCTTGTCGAAATCGCGGCTGGCTCGCTCGGCCATGGTTGCTGGAATGGACAAACCCTCACGCGGTTCCACACCAGCATAACGACGCTCGACCGGAGAATGTGACAAATTTCGCACTGCTATGAATCTGCGAATCCATAGGACTAATGGGGTGTCACGAGGCCATCGTCTCAACCTGCTCTGGCAGCTTGGTGAATTGCAGAGAATGCGCAACTATAAGGCTTGTTTCTACAAAGCCCGCGATGTCCGATTGTAGGAACTTGATATTCCGGCGCGGTTGAAGGCGCGAACTTACCGCCGAGAGCGTGCGGTATGGAAAAATGCGCCTGCAAAAATGCAGCACACTCAAGTGAGGGGCCAGAGGAGCTGAGGAGTAATCGACGGTTCCTACAGGAGGCCGATTATGGCTGCCGCGAGTTCCTCGAAGGGCCGGTCTGGTCCAGGCGCAAGCTGAAGCCGGCCCTGTCGATCGATCAGGAACATGGCCGGGTATCGAGCGATGTCCCGGTAAAGTTGGGGCACCGCCCCTTTGACCGTGAGCAGGGGGTAACTCACAGGGACCTGCTCCAGATATTTCCGCTGTACATCGGCATCCTCCTCCGATAGCCCGAACACCATGAGCCCCTGATCCTTCCGCTCCTTGTATAGCCGGTCGAGTCTAGGCATCTCCGCTCGGCAAGGACCGCACCACGTGGCCCAAATATTGACAAGCACAACCTTACCCTTCTGCTCACGTAAGCGCTGGGCCTTCCCGGTGACGTCAACGGTATCGAAGCCTGGAGCGGGCACGCCGCGCAGTGCCATATTTCGGGACTGCTTCCAGCGGGTGATGCCGTCGCTGACGGGACTCCAAACGAGCCCCAACGAGAGAATTGCGATCGCGAGTCCTATTTGCCCGGATAACCTGAAGACGCGTCGACGGCGGTCTGCCATGGCGAGTGCGAGGGTTACCACAAACGGAATTGTCATTGCGAGCGTGGACAAGGAGAGACGAAAAAGCCAATCCCTTTCACGATCGCTACTGGTTCCGGTCAGGATCGCATACACAAACGAATACAAAAATAAAGCAGCAACTGGCGACAGGAGACCCGCGATAAGAGCGCGGTAGTTGGACATCTTGGGCATGGTCGCCGGAATCGGAACGAGCTTCAATATACTGCAACCTCGACTGCTGTGATACGAGGCAGTATTTTTTACGGACGTAATGAGCGTCGGGGTCACAGCACGGGACCGCTGTTCCGATCCATCAACAGGCCGGATGCGTGCAGCCGGGCCGTCTTGTCGGCCTCGATGTGGCGCGAATTGTCAAGAAGCTGGCAATGCGAGCCGGCCTGGTTGCCGCGAAGAATGCCGGCCACTCACTCCGTGCCGGGCACGCAACAAGCGCCGCCATGGCGGGCGCGTCTGAGCGATCCATCATGAACCAGACGGGGCATAAAAGCGTTCAGATGGTGCGGCGCTACATCCGGAAGGGAAGCCTGTCCCGGGAGAACAGTGCGGGGAATTCGGGGCGGTAAGCAGCCAGTTTCCGATAACCTCACCTAACCTGCATCGACGGAGGCTGCCTAGGGCATTATTTTCCGGTTTGCGCGTGATCCACGATGAACTCGCGGCCAATGATCTATATTTGCGGAGCTGGACTTCCGCCGGTGTTATGCTCTCGTCATAACCGGAGGAGTTGTGCTGGGAGCTATCGCCGTCTATTGTTCGGTACTACTGATTCCGCTGGCGGCACTATCCCAACAGCTACCCGTCGCGCATGCTAATGATGGCTCGCGCCGAACAAGAGTCGTGTTGCTCGGCACAGGGACGCCTGTGCCAGATCCGGAACTTTCCGGGCCCGCAACGGTTATTGTGGTTGATCAGAACGCATATCTTGTCGATTTTGGGCCCGGCGTGGTGCGTCGCGCGAAGGCGGCTGTGCTCGACCGTCACATTGCAGCCCTGGAACCTGCAAATCTGAAAATAGCTTTCGTCACCCATCTTCATTCCGATCACACAGCAGGCTATTCGGACTTAATCTTGACCGGATGGACTGCAGGCCGGCACAACCCACTGGCGGTGTACGGTCCTTCAGGACTGCAATCCATGACCGAGCACATCTTGGAAGCGTACCGAGTGGATATCGACACGCGCACCGCGCCGGGCGGAGACCAGCGCGCGAACCCCGACGGGTGGAAGGTGAGCGCCCATGAAATCAAAGCCGGCGTGGTTTACAGGGACGAAAAGACGAAGGTCACGGCGTTTCCCACTCAACACGCTATGGAGAGCTACGGGTATCGATTCGATACACCTGATCGCAGCATCGTCATCTCTGGCGATACCAGCCCGACAGAGGAGACGATCAAAGCTTGCGCTGGCTGTGACATTCTAGTCCACGAAGCCAGAGCAATGGAGATGTTCGCCAAGTTACCGGAAGACCGACGTTCCTTTGGGGCGAAGAATCATACGACATCAGAGCAGCTGGTTGCACTGGCGGTCAAAGCTAAGCCACGCCTGCTGATTGTTTACCACGCCTGGATCTCCTCTTGGCCGAGTGTCCCACCGTCGGGATCACAGCCGGTTGTGCTTACGACTGGCGAGTTTCACTCCTCCGCCGAAGCGCTACAGAAAGAGATCGGCGCGCGATATTCTGGCCGATTCGTAATTGGCCAGGACCTCGACGTGTACTAGTCCCAAGCAGCGCCGCTGAACAGACTATAGAAACACGGAACCAGGATTAGGATCGTTATCCTAACACCCATTGACTCCCCGTCAGTGGTTGGCCCCCCAAAAGGTTTCCACGCACTGGGAAACCAAATGTCAAAGACTCACACTTTACACGGCCGGATCGGACGGGATGATCAAAGCACTCGATGTGGCCACAAACGAGATTACCCAAAAAAGCAGTGACCTACCTCTTCGCCACCGGCGGTTCATGCCCTCATCAGCCACGGTCTCCGACGGCGGGTTGTGGTATTTGCCGATCAAGATCCCGGATAACGGCCAACAAGAGATCGAACAGGCACAACGCCTTCAATGGACATGAGTCTTTGTTTCCTAACGGCTGAGTGCCGCTGAGGGAGTCCGTCTGCTCCAAGACCCTAGGCTTTATGGCCGCGCCGGGCAAGTTCCGTGGCAAAGGTGGCGGGACCGCGCGGTTAAGCTTCAGAGCTCTGCAAATAGAAGCAATCTTCGGGCGGTTTACAGTACGCTCTCGGCGGTTGTTCTCTGCAATCGTTTCTGGAGTTCGCTGAGGGGACGTGGAGACAGGTTTGGGATCATGGGAGCGAACTCGACTCCCTGGCAGCGTAGCATCTGCGCTCGCTGCATCACGGCGGCACCGTAAAGGATGTTCAGAGCGACGGTGAGCACCTGGCGGTTCTTCGGTTCCTGCAGGAACGATCCCTTGACCCATTCGTTGAAGGCGCCCATCGCAGGGCCGCACCAGATTTGATAATCCAAGTGACGGTCAGGATCGCCGGTGTTGGCCCAGTGAGACGCCAGGCCCAAGTACCAGCGGAACACCAGGGCCATTTTGTGCCGCGCATCAACGCCGGCGCGCTCGAGCTGTGACGGGTCGCGCTGACTGAAGAAATCTACTGTCTTCTTCCACACTTCTTCGAGCGGCTGGCGGAAAAGGGTCTTTTCCAAGCGGGCGCGTTCCGCGGCGGGAATGTCATCCAGGCTGTTCTGGCTGCGATATATCTCCCAGAGCTTGGCAGCCCGCATGCCGAACATGGTGCCGCGTTTCAATACTTGCACCTTGACGCCCATCTCGAACATGTCCGCAGCCGGCGCCATCATCACGTCGGCCTGTTCCGCCTTCGCGAGCATTTCACGCACGGCATCGGACGAGCCCGACTCGAGGCAAGCCTGGTTCACCGAGCCTGTGACGATGAAGGCGGCGCCCAGGCTGAACGCCGCGGCTGCCGAAGCCGGCGTCGAGATGCCGCCGGCCGCACCGACGCGGAGCACCACATCGTAAGTGAAATGTTGCTGGATACGATTTCGCAATGCGACCATCGTAGGCAATAAGGCGAGCGCGGGCTGGTTGTCTGTGTGACCGGCCGAGTCCGCCTCGGCGGCGATGTCCTGAGCCATTGGAATTTGACCAGCCATGATTGCCTGGTCGCGGCTGATCTCACGGCGTTCGACCAACTGCCGAAGGAGCAATTCGGGCGGGGGCGAAAAGAACTTGCGGGCCACCTCGACACGCGAAGTCTTGGCAATGATACGGTTCGGAGTGACGAGACGCCCCGCGGCATCACGCCCGATGCCGTGAACCCGGTAACGGACCACCGGAAGCGTCAGATCCATATACGCGGATGCTTCTACCAGGCGAACCCCGCGGCGCAGATACAGATCCACAACCGCCGCCTCGAGGTGCGGTTCGCTTGGGCTGTGGATCAGATTGAAGCCGAATGGAGCCGGGCCGAGCGTGCCGCTGAGACGGTCGATAGCTCTTTCCACTTCCTGGACGGGCAGACCGGCGGAACCGAAAAAGCCGAGCATGCCGCCGCGGCTCATCGCCTCCACCAGCGTGGTTGAGCCGATGCCGTTGGCCATCGCACCGGCGACATACGGATAGCGCAGGCCGAGCTCGCGACAGAAACTACCGTCGCCGAGCCGTTCCGGGGGTAGTGCGGGTACAAAAGCGGCACCGCGGGGAATCGCATGCCCGCCACCGTTGCTGCTCCCATGGAGAAGTTTCCAACGGCCTGGGTTGCCCCCGGCCGGCAACAGGATCAGTGGTTGTTGGATGGATTGTAGGGCGAGGTCCAGTTCGCTTTCACCGATTTCATCGGGCCAGCGCATGCCGTGACCGCTTGTCGAGGTCACCACTCGAACCCCAGCAGGAGACAGTTCAGGCCGCTCCCGACTCCGAGAAAACCGACGCGATCGCCCGCGAGAAGCCACTGGCGCTCGGCAGCCAAGGCAGCAGTCAACGGCAGCGATACCGTTCCCATGTTGCCCAGAAACTCGTAAGTGGAAAAATCCTTGTCCTCCGGCAATTCCGTCAACTTCAGCATGCTATCGCGATGAGTGGACCCGACCTGGTGAAAAATGGCCTTGTCGACCAACTGCGGTGTCCAGGCCATTTCGCGCAGGAAATCAGTCCAGCTCTTGCTCCCGAGGGTGACGCCGTGCTTGAGCACTTCGATGGAATCCGTGGACATGAAGTGGCGGAAGGTCGCCGGTGAAGTCTCCTCCAAACCCCAACGGCATAACCGATGATGCTCGGGAGCGGTCCGCGTCACTCCTCCCAGGAGCCGCGGCTTTTTCCCCTGGGCGTAAGAACCGTCGCTCAGCAACACCGCCGCGGCCCCGGAACCGCCGGTCATGGTTGCCAGGGAGAGGCGGAACAGGTCCATGGCCGGCGCGTCTCGCAGTTGGTCGATCGCCACCTCGACTATTTCGCGGGCGGTTTCGCACGACACCACAAGCCCGGCGCGAATGTGGCCCAGTTCGATCCTGTTGGCAATCTCCACCATGCCATTGAGCACGCCCAGACACGCATTGGAAATATCAAACACCGCTGCACGTTCGCTCACGCCGAGCGCGTCGGCAACGCGGCAGGCGGTCGCCGGTTCGAAATGCTCGCGGCACACCCCGGCGTATATCAGCACTTCTAGGTCGCGTCCGGAGATGCCGGCTGCCTGCAGAGCCTTGCGCCCAGCCCGGATGGCTCCCTCCGCCAACGGGAAACGCGGCTCCCACCAGCGCCGCTCCAGTACCCCGGTGAAAGCCGCAATTTGGCCGGCGGGGATGCGCAGCTTCTGGTATGCCGGTCTCAGCCTGTCCTCCAGTTCCTCGGAGGAGACTACGACTGGGGCCAGCTCATAGCCTAGCGATTCGAGGACCACGCGCGAATACCTCATGCCATCAAGCCAGGATTAGCGAAAAATTCTGCATCTGATAAATCACCAAACCATCCGCCATCAACCAGCCGTCCGCGGTCAGAGTCCTCGCCTGCTGGTCTACGCCGGTAATGCTGGCTTGCAAGGTCACCCGAACGTTGGCCGGGATCACTTGACCGCGATAAATCCACCGATGGGTCGTGTGCGGGCCCGGTGTCACAAACCGGCTCTCCGGGCCGCCACCGAACTTGTCAATCGCCATCACTTTCAGCAGTTGCCAGAACGCCTCCAGTCCCAGTGACCCGGGCCACACCGGGTCTTGAAAGAAGTGGGCCTGGAAGAACCAGGCATCGGGATCAACGTTGATGCTGCCTTCGATGAATCCCAAACCGCGTACACCGCCGTCAGGAACATACAGATCGATGCGGTCAATCATGCGGAAATGGCGCTCCGGGAACGGCGCATCGGCCGGGTACGCGAATTGCTGGCCGCGGCGTACCTCATCGGGCTCCGGCTTGTACGGGGTGGCGTCACGGATGCCGGACTGCCGGCTTAAGTCATCGTCGGAGAAGAAGCCGAAATAGGTATTGCCACTATAGACCTGGCCCGCTCGGTCTGAAACAGCGAAATCATAATGCTGGATGATTATCGAGCCCGAATGCGACACCTGCGTCGCCGTGACGCGGGTGGTCAGCATGCCGGTTTTGCCGGCAACGGGCCGCATCTGCTCCCCGGTACCACCCAGGTTTCGGAAGCGCAAGTCCACCGGACTGAGAAGGGCGGATCCCATGAAAGCGGCCATCCAGCCACAGGTTTGCAATGCGACTTCCAACAGCACTGCGAACGGCATGTCCGGCTGGCGGTTGGACGCAAGATACCAGGCGTCGGCGGGTACGTCATACTCGGAAACAATGCTGCCGCCCGCCCGCATTTGCCAGGGAATTGCATCCACTTCAGTGATACGATCCACGAAAGAATACGGCGGCCGCGGCATGCGGGCGATTCGCCGTTTTTCGTCGAACACACCATACGGCTCGCCGAACGCCTCCGACGGTTTGCCCGAAGCGAACGCCAGGATATGACGCCGCTCGAACAGCGGGCCCGCGCCCCGCGACGTTTTCCACAGCGCCTCCAACATTTCCCGGCTCGAACCCGCCAGCTGCAGCGATAAATCCGAAATCTCAACAATCGCATTGCCGTCCGCGTACACATAGGCGTCGGCGACCGCATACGGTTCCGGCCGGTAGCCTAGCGTTTTTATGTGGATCTCGTAAGTAGCCTGCCGGGTTGTCTCGATCACCTGGCCTCGACATTTCAGCCGGGCCGCCACGCCGATTACCGGTTCGAAATGAACCTTGCCCGTCTCACCGGTCCAACCTAGCCGCAGCAAGAAGATGCGCAGTGCGTGCAGGCACGCTTCGTACATGAGTGTGCCGGGCATAACATGGTCGTCAATGAAGTGGCACGTAAGATACCAGGCGGCCGGGTCCACCTGCTGGTCGGCGCGGATGATGCCATTGCCGTAGGCGCCACCGCGCGGGTCCAGGCGTGAAATCGAGTGCAGAACTCTGATCTGGCCAGCAGGAATTGCCACTGGCTGCCGCAGCTCTAACCTGGCAAAGCTCGGACCGAAGCAACCCGCGAGATCGCCCCGTGCCAGTGAATCGATCTGGTTCCCGTCGTAACCGGCTGCCGCTACAGTGAACAGAGGTCGCCACGGCTCGTCCGGCACCACCGGTGGGGGGCTGGCATCCACCGCTTTGCGCACCAGCCCCTTTCCAGCAGCTAGGTTGGCGGTGGTGAAAAAACCGGCGCAGCCGTCGCGCATGGTCATGAGCGGCTGGCCGTCGACATTGCTTTCGAAGCGGAAGCGAAAGAAATACGTTTCGCCGTGCTGGAAAAACTCATCGATGTGAATGTCGTGATGGATGATAGCGCCCGCCCCTGGCAGTGAGCCGTGGAACGTGACGGTGGCATCCAGCAGCCGGTACACCGCCAGCCCGCGAGTGCGGAAGTCGATACCGAGGTACGCGGACAGCAACAGGTCCGCCTGCCCGGATTCGACGGCGATGCCGGCAGGCACGCGGCCGTTATCGAGATACCAAGCGTCTGGAAGAATATCGTGTTCCGTAACCACATTGCCACGACCCAGTGAGCAGGGTTCGCCTTCGATGCGCAAAACACGGTCCACTAGCATCAGGGGTTCGTCCGGGAGGCGCACGCGCGTCGGGAAGTGATCCGCCTTTTCGAACGAGGCACCGAGCACCGCGCCAACGGAACCGACAGCAAATTCCAGGCATTGCTCGCGCGTCAGTTCACCCTGCCGTTTTTCCGGTTCCATTAGCGAAATATCGCTGGACGGATTCCAGGCCACCAGGCTCTCTTGTTGCTGTTGGAGCCGCCCCAGCATGGTCATGAGGTTTCCGCTGAACTGCAAATATCGGTCGTGAGCGCGGGCTTTGGCGCTTTGGGCCGCCTGAAGCTGGGTCAATACGACCGGGCGGAATGCCGCTTCGGTGCGCCGCGCCTCTCCGGCAGTCCCGCTCCTACCCTTCGGGACCGTTCTGTTCGCAATCGGCACCGTCAGCAAACCGCTCGCGGTTTTGGGCCGCGACGCGACTGCCGGTAACAAGCGTTTGACAGAGTCGGCTTCCTCCAAGACTGCTGTGAATGGTAGCTGATTCGTAATGCGGCACGATATCGCCGCTCTTCGCGGGCCGTCGCTCATATCCCATACCCAGTCGCGCGCTGGCCGGGCAGGCAAAATGTTTTGATAAAGCGCGAGAACTGCCCGAGCCACGGCGATCAAGCAAGTGACTGCACCGAGGTGCCCGAACGGCGACAAAGGCTCACCCGGATTGAGGCGTTCCACCCAGGGGGCCGTTTCCGTTGACGGTGGACAACCGATCTCCCTCACGACCGCCAGGACCTCGTCTCCGTCGCGCTCTGCGTCGCGGAGCCGCTTCAAGACCAGTGACACAGCACCATCGGCCGGCTTATCGAGGGAAAATGCCCGCACAGTGCGAGCATCCCCTGTCAGATCCACAGCGCCGACGACGGCTTGGTCGATCTCCTGTCGGCGCAGCGCCTCGCAAGCAAGGTGTAATACCCGGACCCCGGAATTCTCGCTGTCGGAAACCGTGAAACTTGGCCCACCTAAGCCAAACTCGCGCGCGATGCGGCTGGCGGTGATGCTCGCCAGCGCCCCGAGAGTGCGGCCAGGGCCGAGGGGCGGACTCATCTGGTTGGCTCGCTCGAAATCACCGTCCGCCAAACAGGCCCAGCGCAGATGAAAATTTGTCGTGTTCGGATCGAGACCCAGGCCGATGAAAACACCGGAGACCAAGTTTTTCCCTGCGTCCCATCGAACTTGGGCCATTGCTCCAGCGGCGGTTTGCAGCATGAGCAGTTGTTGCGGCAAAGCCTCTTCCAGGTCGCGGGGCGGGATACGGAATTCGTTGGTCCCGACAGAAACTGACTTGAGGGTACAGTCCGGGATCTCGCGATAGCCGAGCGCACACTCACTGAAGGCTGCCAGATGCTCGCAGGGACCCACATGGGCGTCCATACCGACAACGGCGACCGGCTCCGGGTCCGCATGCCGCAACTGAACTGCCGCCGAGATGCGTGTAGGGTTCCCAATGAATTCCTCCAGCAGAAGGTGAGCGTTAGTGCCCCCGAAACCGAAAGCGCTGACTGCGGCCCGACGAGGCTGGCCGGGCCGTCGTTGCCAGGGTTCCTCCGCTGTTAATACCCGGAATGGAGAATTTTTGAGAGACAGCTCCGGACGCGGCCGCCGAAAGTTTGCGGTTGGTGGCAACGTCTCGTGGCGCATTGCCAGCAAGACTTTGAGTAAACCGGCTGCCCCCGCCGCAGTGAGCGTGTGCCCTATGGTGCTCTTGACTGCGCCGAGGACGCACTGGCCCGGCGTGAATCGCGCCTCGCGCCAAAGTTCGTGCAGACTCTGTAGCTCCACTGCGTCGCCGATCGCCGTGCCGGTGGCGTGACACTCGATCAGATCCACGTAAGCCGGGTCCCATTCCGCACAGGAGTAGGCGGCACGCATGGCACGCAATTGCCCTTCTTTGGCGGGCGCCAGCAAGTTGCCTTCGGCGTCGTTGGACAGACCAACCGCCACAAGAACACCATATGTCGTGTCGCCGTGGGCAACGGCATCTGCCAGCCGCTTCAGGACGAACACGGCGGCGCCTTCGCCCACGACCAAGCCGTCGCCGGCGGCGTCGAGCGGCGCACACCGGCCGGAGGGTGCGAGGACGCGAAGCTGCGAGAAGCCCATCTGGGTATACAGGCAATCCGGACGTGACACACCGCCGGCGAGCATCGCGTCTTTACGGCCAGAAATCAGGTCGTCCATGGCCTGCTTGATCGCATACAGGGATGAGGCACAGGCCGCGTCGATGGTGTAAGCACCTCCGCGGAGGCCCAGGGCCTCGGCGAGCACGATTGCGGGCAAGCCAGTAGGATGACAGTTGCGCGGGTCAACGGGGAGGCCGCTAGGATGAGGCCCGAGAATTTCGCCGGCAATCTGGGACGCTCGATCGGTGGGGAGGGCGATACTCCCGAGGATGACGCCGACGCGCTCCCGATCGAGAGGCGCGGTCACCGCGTCTTTCCAGGCGGCTCGCCCCGCGTGCAGCGCCAGGTGGAAGGCGGGATCGAGTGCGTTCACATCGGCTACGGCCATCCCAGTGGGATCGAGGCGAAAGCCTTCGATGAAATAACCCCGGGTACAGTAGACACGGTCCGCGGCACCTATAGACGGATCGAAAATCGCTTCCGGCGGTAGCAGCCAGCGCCCGGGCGGAATCTCCCCCGAAGTGTCCCGGGCACCGGAGATAGCACTCCACAGGCGCTCCGGGCTAAACGACTGCGCGAAGATCCCGCCGATGCCGACGACGGCCACACTTTCCTGCGGATTCATGGGTCCATCGGGTTACGTTCTCAATACGTTCTCCCGGAAACTTCCCTTCAGGGTGTCGGTCAGGACACACTCAAATCCCCTCATTTCGGCGAGTAGCTTTTCGCCGGTGTCGAGCAACAGCAGGTCAGCCCGAACATGGCCTGGTGCACTCGCTTTGATACGGCCCGTCACCAGGATTTCATCATGCGGGAACGCGCGGCAGTACTGGCGGTATGTGTCCCACTGCGTCGGCAGAGAGGGTTTGTGCAGCCGGTCCTGACACCATGCCACCATGAGCTGGAAGGCACAGTCGAGAGCCAGTGGTTCCATCAGCCAGCTTTTCCGGGACGGGTTGCGTATCCAGCAGGAAGGCGATGGGGACGGCCGCACTCGAGCGAAAAACCCCTCATCCGATATGCTGCAAATTTCCGATACGCCGTGCAGTTCGGGCCCGTGAAACAGGTAGTCCTGGTACATGTCCTGAACGCTTTTCGCATACCTTTCGAGCCGCGGCTGCTGTGCCGCAGGCGGCGCCGCTGGCAGCTTCCCGGTAACGAGAGCGGTCGCGGCCGCGTGGCGAATGTCCTTGCCCGCCGCCGAGGTCGAGACGGCCTCTACTGACACATAGTAACCATCTGGCTGTTTGATGGGAGTGCGCGTCAATAGTCGGAGGTGAAGCGACTCGTCGCGATCGAGCGAGATCCCCTGGTAAATGTGAAATTCGTCCAAGCCATGGAATGCCAGTCCAGGGTTGGCATGAACGGTGGCCTGGGCTAACCATTCCGCCAGCAGGACCGCAGGTACAACGGCCCGGCCTTTCAGCACGTGCGACTTCAAGACTGGGATGCGTTCCACGCTGACTTCTTGCGTGAAGGCCAACGAAGGCGAGCCGGTTTTCAGAGAGGCAGGGGGCAGCCTGGACCCTTCACCGAGGATCACGACTTCGACGGGGGCCGGAGCCGGCTGGCTCAATTCCCGGAGCAGATAGTCCGCACCGGCTGCGAGCGGGATCAGGCTCACACCTTCTTTCTCGAACAGCGACTTCAATCCGTCGTGAACCATGCCGCCCGCCCACGGGCCCCAATTCACCGATACTACTCGGCAACCGGGCCGTTGACGTGCTTCCTGCTGGGCGATCTTGTTGAGCACCTCGTTGGCGACTGCGTAATCGACCTGGCCGGCGCGACCGAATCGGGCGGTGGAGGAGGAGAACAAGGTTAGAACGCGCAGAGGTTCCGCTTCGAGGGCGTCCAGCAGTGCACGCAGACCGGCCACTTTGGTGTCGTAGACGGCCCGGAATTGTTCCGCCGTCTTGTCTTCCAGGCGCCGGTCGGCAATCACACCAGCTCCGTGCAAGAGTCCCGTGATTGGCCCGATCTGCCCACGAATTTCGCGGACCAGGGAGTGCACGGCCGCCGCGTCCCGGACGTCCACCTGACAGTACCGTACGGCGACACCGGTCTGGCGGAATCGGTCCAAATTATGGCGGATCTCTCGGGCAACCACGATGCGACGGTATTCGTCATCCAGCTCACGTGGCGACAAGCTCTCCGCGCTGTGCTCCAAAGATCCACGCCTGATGTCTTGCTCGGTCGTAGAGGAGGCGAGCCACGCGGGCTCCGTGTTCGGCATTGGACTGCGGCCCAGCAAAACCAGCGTCGGCGAACATTGCCGCGCCAAGCCGAGAACGATCTCGGCCGTCACACCGCGCGCGCCTCCGGTGGCTAGGACGACGTCGCCTCTCTTAAAAGGAAACTCGCCACATTCGGCCAACGGCATTTCCGCAAGACGCGGACTCCAGCGGGCGCCTGGAGAGATCCCGACTTCCAGCGGCCCCTTACACAACATCTCGCTGACGAGCGAAGCGGTGGCCTCCTCAGTGCTCAAATTGGGAGACAAGTCCACCGCCTTGCAAGAAATTTCCGGCCATTCACAGGATAAAGCCTTGGCAAACCCGGACAAGCCGCCCGAGCGCGCATCGACCGGCCCTCCTGCGAGACCAAAACTGCCGTCGAGCTGCGACACGGTCACGAGAAACGCGGGACCGTATCGGGCCGTACGGCGCAGCCGGGGCCCGACCACTTGCAGTAATGTGAAGACCCGCAGCAGATAATCGTCGGTCGTCCTTTCCGGGGATAGCAAGACCAAGCCGTGCAGGTTATGCGGCGAGGAAGGACCGGTTAACGAGATCAGTTCGGGTTGATAGCCGAGGAGCTGCAGCCGTTCGGCCAAACGGCTGGTCCATTCCGACGGCGGGCCGGCTATGCCAATCACGGCGCCTGACGGAAGGGCCAACTCCGTGCGTCGGCCATTTTCCTCCTCACGAACGATCTCGAGGACATGGCGCTGGAGGCGAACATGCCCCTCCAATCTTTGCGGCGGAACCGGCCGGGGAGACCCGGGCTGCCGTGCTTGTGCGCCATTGGTGTTGTTCCTTGACGCGGAAGCCCCACTTAAATGCTCCAGCACCTGACGGATCGTCTGCAACCCGCCGAGTTGTTCGGTGTGCCCGAGAGGCGCATGGGGCACCCGCTCTTGTAGAGCGGAGAATATTTCCACGCGCTTGATCGAGTCAATACCCAGGTCCCCGTCCAACTCCATGTCGGGTTCTAGCATTTCCGCCGGATAACCCGTCTTGGCAGCAATGACTGCAAGGAGTTCCGCTTCCAAATTCGCGGCCGGCGAGGCCGATAAGAGCGCAGCGCCTGACACGACTCCGGGGGCCTCAGTCGAGAGGACGCGCCTGACATCCTCCAGAGTGCGGGCTGAGGCGATCTGTCCCGATCCCAGCGGTGACGGTTGGGATAGACGTTCTTGTAAGGCGGAGAAGATTTCGACTCGCTTGATTGAGTCGATGCCGAGGTCTGTGTCCAAGTCCATGTTCGGTTCCAGCATTTCTTGCGGGTAGCCGGTCTTTTCGGCAACCACTGCAAGGACAGTTTGCAGGATGACATCGCCGGGAACGACAAGTGACGGCGCGGGAGGCGCAGGAGTCGAAGCCAGTTTGCCTTCTGGAATGGGGCGGGATTGAGGAGATGTTGGAAGAGGCGCCGGCACGGGCTGACGGTGGCTGGGGGTTGACGGATGGTCTGTTCCCTGGTCCGCCTGCCGGGTCAACAAGGCTTCGAAGACTTCGAGCGCGCGTTCCTGGCTCTGCAGGAACTTGCTATGAAGCTCAGCAGTCTGTTCACTCAACTGTTGCAGCGCGCGCAGCCCCTCCTCCGCGAAGCGGAGAGACTCCGATTTCGATTCGCCCGGGGAATCTTGTTTGGTCGGTTGGGCGCTTCTGTTCTCGTGGACAGCAGCGGGCGCGGGCTGTTTCTTCGCAGCCGGCGGGCGGAGCGGCTTAGGAGAGACGTAATTGGCGCCGCTGAGAGCCACGGTGTGCATCACCTGCACCAGCGCCTCGTCCGCAGCCTGGTTTTCTTCCCACCGCGCTAGCTGGACGGGATGGCCCAGGGCTGCTAAGTGAGCCACCGTGCGAGCGAGGTCCACCATGCCGGACGATTTCCCGACCGAGGCGTCAAGGGCGAGCGTCTGATGCGGATGGCCGTCAAGAATCGCTCGGACCAGGCCAACCAGTTTGTTGCCAGGACCTACCTCAACAAATGTTCGGATGCCGGCCGCGTACATGTTGTTGACGAGATCTACAAATTGCACGGGACTTGCGAGTTGATTCACCAACGTGCGATGGGTCTCGTCCGGATCTCCCGGCGGATACGCGTGCCCAGTGGTGTTGGAGAACACGGGAATGGGTTTCACTGTTACCCTAACGCCGCGGAGGAAATCGGCGAATCGGACTGCGGCGTCCGCCACCAGCGGGCTATGAAAGGCGGCACCCACCGGTACTAATTGGACATGGATGTTTTCCTTAGCGAACGCCGCCAGCGCCCTCTCTATCTCTTCGCCATGGCCGGATACGACGGTTTGCCGCGGCGCATTTCTGTTGGCCACGGTCAAACTCAACTGGTGCTTTTGAAGGAACGCTTCAACTTCCGGAGCAGAGAGCCAAACCGCGGCCATCCCGCCGCGTCCGCCACTGACCTCCGCCATAAGGCGGCCGCGTTCCCGTGCAAGTTGATGAAAGGACGCCTCACCGATCCAGCCGGCCGCGCACAGTGCGGTCAGTTCGCCGAAGCTGTGGCCGGCCACGGCATCAGGACTCAGGCCGAAGTGCTGAAGCACGTGGAATGCTCCCAGGCTGACGGCACCGAGGGCTGGCTGGGCGATTTCGGTCGCGCGCAAGGCCTCTTCCTGCGAGTTGCGTGCGTCGTCGTTGACGAGGGTTTTGGGGTAAATTCGGTCGCTCAGGCAATTGTTCACATCGCCAAGGGTTTGATTGGCAAGGCTGATCGTGTCGAGCATCGCGGGAAACTGGCAGGCTAGATCGCGCAGCATCCCAACGTATTGCGAACCCTGACCCGGGAAGATCATACCCAGTTTCCCGCTCACAGATCCATGCCCGAAAAATATGCCTTCGGGCAGGTTCCCAACCACCCCATCCCCAGGGCCCCACATCGCCTCAAGTTGCCGCGCTAGCGGCTCCCGCTGTTGACGTTTGTGCAGCACCATCACGAGACGGAATGGGTGATCGGCGCGAAAATTCGCGCGGCTTTTCCCGGCAATGGCGCCAACCTGTTTCCAATCGGGTTTTCCCAAAACGTCCAGGGCCTGCGCCCTAAGGTCGGCCGCGGCAGCTCCGGAAAACGCGGTGATTTCCGTCTCGCCGTCCCAGCTAATCTGCTCCTTTTTGGGGCGATATTCCTCCAGTACACAATGAAAATTGCTGCCGCCAAAACCGAACGAACTCACCGCCGCACGGCGCGGGTGATCCGTCGCTGGGAGCCACGGTCGTTGGTTGGTGTTGACATAGAAAGGCGCTGTCCCCGTTCGCAACGATTCCAGCGGGGCATCGGCCTTGATGGTCGGCGGCAGCACCTTATGATGTAGAGCGAGCGCGGCTTTGATTAGCCCTGCGACACCGGCTGCCGCTTTGGTATGGCCGATTTGCGATTTCACCGAACCTAACGCGCACCAAGTCCCTTCCGGTCTTGCAGCGCGATAGACTTCGGTCAGCGCGGCCACCTCTGCCGCATCACCTGCCTTTGTCCCAGTCCCGTGCCCCTCGACCAGTTCGACGCTGGCGGGGCTGACACCAGCCAACTGATACGCAGCCAGCAACGCCTTTTTTTGCCCGGCGGGGTTAGGTGCGTGGACTGACTGTCCTTTGCCGTCGCTTGACGTACCGATAGACCGCAGGACACTGTAAACGGTGTCGTGGTCACGTTCGGCGTCGGCCAGCCTCTTCAGTACCAGGCAGCCCACGCCCTCGCCCAAGATCGTGCCGTCGCCGTTGGCGGCGAACGGGCGGATGTCGCCAGTTGGCGACAGCGCCGGCGTCTTGCTGAAGCACATGTACATGAAAATATCGTTGAACGTGTCTAGCCCACCGCTCAGAGCCATGTCGCAGCGGCCATCGTTCAGTTCCAACAGCGCCAGGTGCAGCGCGCTGAGAGAACTGGCACATGCGGCATCGACGACGCAATTGGTGCCGCCCAGGTTGAGCCGGTTGGCGATACGGCCGGCCACGACGTTGCCCAATAGACCAGGAAAAGATTCTTCGTGCCAGCCGACATAGGAATCGCTGATACGCCGCACCACGTCGTCCGCTACTTCTTTTTCTACGCCCGCGTCGTTGAGGGCTTTGCGCCAGAGCGGATGGCCGAGTCTGGCCCCCAGCGGGATCACCAGCGGCAACGTGCCGGTCACGCCCAGAATCACACTCACGCGGTTGCGGTCGAAAGCGCGGTCCCTCCCGTAACCGGCATGGTCAAGCGCCTGTTTAGCCGCCAGCAAGCCGAGCAACTGCGTGGTATCGGTTGCCTCCAGCGAGTTAGGTGCTATCCCAAATTCAAGCGGCGGGAAGGCGACCGGCGACAGAAAAGCGCCGCGCCGGGTGTAAATATGATCGGGTGTTTGCGGGTCGGCGTCGATGTAATCATCGGGGTTCCAACGGTTTGCCGGCACGTCGCTTATCGAATCAACCTTGTTGCAGATGTTCGCCCAGTAGCCTCGCAGATCGTCTGCTCCCGGAAAAAAACACGCCATTCCGACGATTGCCACCGGTGTTTGCGTCGTTCCCGTCACAGGCAGATTGAGAAGTTTCGACAAAATTCTCGCTAGTCTATCAAACGAAACTCGAAGGTGCGCAGCTAAAACCCGAAGGGGACGAAAGTTGGTACTATGCGTCTCCAACGGCGGCTGCGCGCAAAGTCGGTATATCGGGACCCGAATCGCTCCGTCAACATAACTTCCTCGCGCCGCGCGCGATGTACGATGAGCGGCATTCCGACTCCCACTGCGAGCACGAGGATCAGCGGAGATAGAACTACCAAGGCGCTTCCCGTGAAGAACTGAATGAACCCGGAGTAGGCGGGGTGCATGACAACGCGGAACAACCCGCCGCGATGGAGGTCATGGTCGTGAAAAATTTCAACGTTTGGCGAGAAATGCGTGCCAAGAGAATACCAACCGCCAACCACGAAGACCAGGCCACCTCCACTCAGTACTACACCGAGCCATGCCAGCCCGGCCCCATAACGGCGCGGCAACAGGTCCGTGACTGAAAGAAGCCGCACCACGCTGGGAAAGCGCAGGAGGACACGGTCCCAGAAGCCGCCATCTCCGCCGTCGATCTGGACTGTCACCGCTTTGAACGCCACTGCCGTGACGAGCATGCCCACCACCAGCATGGCCTGTGGAAGGCTCTGCGTTACGAATGAGTGCTCGTAGACAACCCCGGTGCCCCGCCGCCTGAAGCCGCGCACCAGAATGGGTAACGCGGCCAGGGCGCCGAATGTTACCATCAGCCACCACGCCCGGTGCGCCGCAAGCAGCGCGTAGCTTCTCACGAGTTCCCCATCAGGACCTATGGCGCGGATTCGCCGAGCAGAAAGCCCGGAAAGAGTCCGAGATTTCCTCCAGAACGCGGGGAAGCTGCGCCTCAGCGCGCTTGATGACCTCGGCGCCCCTTTTTACCTCAGTGAACCCGAACTCCGACAGATCGGGCGCGAAGGTTACGGCGGCGAGGGAGGCTTGACGGCTCCCCTCGCCGCTTAACATAAGCTGCATGGACCTGAGCGTATCGCGTAAGCGAGATACCGGCGACAAGCGGGCGAGCATGCGCTTCACCGGCGATTCGGAGGAGGACGGAAGCATGACGGACGGCGGCGGCACAACGTTGGACGCGATCACGAAATCGATTCCCTCTTCGAGAAGGCAGCTCGCCGGGACGTTGTTCTTGACGCAGGCATCGATGTAGCGGATTTCCCCCGATACCGCAGGCGCGAGCACTCCAGGAAAAGAGCAACTGGCCCTCACCGCCTCGAAAATTGGCCCGCTTCGGAAGATCTTCTCGGCCCCCGTGCGGATGTCCACTGCGACAGGCATGAACGGGACGTCGAGTTCCTCGAGTCTTCCGGCGGCTAGGTAGCGTGCAAGGAAACGCCGCGCGGGGAGGGTTGTGATCGGAGCCGGGAACAGAGCCCGAGACAGCTCAGGCATTACTGAAGTGAGGCGATCGAGCCCAGCCAGTCTTTGACTGGCGTAGAACGCCCCGACGATGCTCCCGAAACTGACACCCGCGACGAGGTCTACGGGAATGCCGATACAGTGGAGTCCCCGCAACAGCGCACAGTGGGCCCACCCCCATGCTCCGCCGCCCCCGAGCGCCACTCCCACTCTCTGCCTGGCCAGCAGCCGCGCCAGCCGGTAGAAGAAGGAACGCGCCTCTTCTGGAAGCTCGCTAAGATTGCGCGCTTGTTCCAGAGCCGCCGAAGGGATAGCGGCGCGCAGCGCCCCGCGACGGGCCTCTCCCCATGCGACACAACTACTGGTCGAGTCCAAGAGCTGGACGTAGTGAACGATATGGCCGGAGCCGATCTCCTCCGGCAAATGATGCGCAAAGTTGTCCGTGATGAATAGGATGGTCGGATTGAGATCCTGAAGGACTCGGCTCGCCGTCCGGGCGCTCGACGGTGCTGAATAACAGAGCACATAGTCGAAGCCTTTCCTCGCCACCGCTTCCGCCGTCAGTGCGCCGGGATGCACCGCTTCCAGTTCGACTTCCGGCGACCCATTGACATGGTGTGGCTGTTCCTGACTAGAGTCGTCGATCCGCAGCACCAGAACCTTCGCGCCGTTGCCGGAGAGGGCCTGGCGTAGAAAATGGCTGAGCATCTCCGGCTTGAAGGCGCAATGTGTTACCAGCCACACTGGCTCAGCGGTCTCGGTAGGCTGAAAGGTTCGGAGCCGTTCGTGTTCGACTGCGTGAATGTTCCTGCGAAACGAAGCGCATGAGCGATAGAGGATTTCGAATTCCCGCTTACTGATGATGAGGACTTCGGAGTCAACCGTCGCGCTTACGGAGGCGTTCCTGGCAGAGTGTTCTAACAGAGAGATCTCGCCAAAACAGTCACCGCGTCGAAGGACTGCGAGCACCTGTGGGCTGTCGCATTCCGGGCTCGCGCGTACGACCTCCACCTCCCCCTGGACCACCAGGAAGAAGTATTCTCCTTCCTCGCCTTGGCGGCAGATGTTCTCGCCCGCTGTAAACTTCGCCAGCGTGGCTGCTTCCAAAAGGCGGCCGAGAAGTGCGGGGCTGGTGTTGCCAAAGATCGACGACCGGCCGAGAACGCGCAGGAGCTCGCGCTGCCTGTGAAGGATGGATACGCGGCAGCTGAGCTGTTCGGTCAGCGCAGGAGCAGTTCGGCGCAGCAGATTCAGCCGCTCCCGATCCCAAGCCCACGTCTCTACTGCACCAGCCGCCCTGTAGGATGCGAGCTCCGGTTCGTTTGTTACGGGCCCTGTTCCAAAAAGGGCGCCGGGCCTGGCGGATCCGATGATCTCCCTCTCCTGCTCGGTTTCGCCGCAGAATACCTCTACCTCGCCCCGTGCGATCAGGTACAGGCGACCGGAGATCGACCCTGCCGGATGGATTAGCTCCCCTGCGGCGAACGGAATTCTTTCTGATCCGTGAGACAAAAGGCCAAGCCACTCTTCGGGGAATTTTCTAAAGAATGGGGAAGTCTGCAGGACCCTCAGAAGCTCAGACTCGGGAGGACTGGTGTCGGCCGAAATATCCACTGCGATCCCTCCTCACCCTCTCCTGACACCGGACGGCTCGGCACCACCTTCCTGCCGTTCGAGAGTATAGGAAGATCAAGCCGGGTCTGTCAATTTCAGGCCTCTCGTCCGCGGCACGCCGCAGCCACGCGGCGGGTACAATGTCCCCGTACGATGACGGAACTTTCGCAAAGAACTGTCCGCCCGCGCGCCCGCCGGTTGCAACTCCGTGTCCGATTGGGGGATCGCCGGTGAACGTTCTGGTAACCGGGGGCGGCGGTTTCCTGGGACGACGCATTGTGCAATTGCTGCGCGCGCGGGGCGACCAGGTTCGCGTGCTCTCGCGCCGCCGGCACCCGGAGGTGGAAGCAGCCGGCGCTTTCAGCCTGACAGGTGACATTCGTGACTACGACGCCGTGCGGCAGGCGATGCGCGGAGTCGACACGGTCTTCCACGTCGCGGCCAAGGTCGGCACCTGGGGAAATCCCGGCGACTTCCGCTCTGTCAATGTCGAGGGGACGCGCCTGTTGCTGGATGCGGCGCGAAAAACCGGCGTTGGCCGATTTATTTACACCAGCACACCGTCGGTGGTCGGCTACGCAAAGGATGTAGATAACGGCGGTCCCGAGCTACCTTATGCCCGCATTCACGAAAGTCCCTACGCCGCGTCCAAAGCCGAGGGAGAACGTCTGGTTCTCGAGGCGAACGATGGTGGCATTGCCACAATAGCTCTGCGGCCCCATCTCGTCATCGGTCCGGGGGACGCGGCCCTGCTGCCGCGGCTGATAGACAGGGCCAGAAAGCGGCGGCTGCGCATCGTCGGTAACGGCCTGAACAAGGTCGATCTGACGTTCGTCGACAATGCTGCCTGGGCCCATCTCGATGCCGAGGCGGCGCTCGCGACCGCATCCTCGGCTTGTGCAGGCCGCCCCTACTTCATTTCGAACGGTGAGCCGGTCGTGCTCTGGTCGTGGATCAACGCATTGCTCCGCGATCTGGATCTGCCAGAAGTGCGCACGCGTGTACCGCTTGGCATAGCTCGCGGCGTCGGCGTAGTGGCCGAAGCCCTGTGGAAGTTGCCCCTGGGAGGAGAGCCGCCTATAACGCGGTTTTTGGCGAGTGCGCTGGCACGGAACCACTGGTACGACATGTCGCCGGCTGCGCGCGACCTCGGTTACACGCCGCGCGTCGGGATGGATGAGGCGCGAAGAAGCATTGTTACATGGGCAAAGAAGATCGCCCATCCCAGATCGATGGCATCGGCAACCGCCCGTTGACCACTGCCGGCACCGTCGCCATCGGTTAGCATCTCCGCCGCTCCAACCTCAGAACGCTGCGTCCTTTTTGCGGCACGATGCGCAGAACGTAATCCCAATTTTAACCTCCTGTATGCAGCAGGGGACCGTGGGCAATATCCTCCTGCCTTACGAATTCGGAGGAGACAAAATCAAGTTGTGACTGGCCGCGGCTGGGTAGTCGAACCGGCCTATCGAAGCCTCTCGTTGTTGCTCATCGAAAACTTGATCAACCATCCTCGCGCCGAACTGTTCCTGACAAACGCCATCACATTGGCTTCGGCTCCCTCCTTCGCCGCCCTCGGCTGCTTAAAAGTGACAGTCGGCCTTTGGAACCAGTCCGCATTCTGGATTACAAATCACCAGGGCTTTGTCGATCCGATATTGAAGTGCGATCTTGCCCGCGCTTCGATGAACGCTTCGATGATTTCTGGCGGGAATTGCGGAATAAGAACCCGCATCGACTATTGGCCGTCCGCTCGCGCCAGGTACGTACTGGACTGGCACTTTCGTTTCGCTCTCTTGAAAAATCGCTTGTGGATCGCCGCGGCTATGGATGGTCCTCGAATCGCAGCCTGCGCCATCTTCGATCGCCGAGACAACGTAGGCTTCGGCCTCAAACGAGTGCGCCTGGTGGATTTTCAGTCGATCTGGAGAACGTGGGCGCCTGGCTTGAAGAGGGGCAATCAATCGCCAGTTGCGCTCGGCATCGACGGCAGCTATCCGCCTGGACGTATGTGTATCGTTCCAATAATCCCCGGTTGACTGGGCCTCTGCAAGATCCGCGCGCTTGGTGTCCTACTCTGTTCGATGGAAGCGCAAGCCTGTAGGCAACCCATTTGGCGCACTACTGTCCGATACCGCCGCCGGCTTGCTCGGCCAAATGCGCGCCGGTTGTGGAGAAAAGCCACGGCAAACGCCTGTCGCCTGAGCAACTTTCGCACCTAGTATTTACCCCAGTTTCACTGCTTCCCGCAGGCGCTCATAATCTTCTTTCAGGCCATGCAAAATGCTTACCGGCAAGATGTTTAAGTTAAAACGCCAAATTCTAGCCGTAACCCTGAACAATGAGCCCCGCAAGGCAGATTTTGTTCCAGAGGGCGCGATCATTGAGGTCCTCGGAGGCCCCCGCCAAGACGATAAGCGCCTGGTGGACATACGCTGGGAAAATGCCGATTATGCCGTGTTCTTCGTGGACCTGGAGGAAAGGGGAGAGGAAATAAGGAGCGCGGGCGCCTAAAAAAGTGCCGCGCGCAACTGGTCCCCCACACCGCTGCTGGCCCTCCACTTCTGTTTTATAAAGCTTTCAGGGCGACACGCCTGACGCATTCAAGGGTGACACCGTATACGAGGTGAGCAGCCAATGCCTGAACGTGCTGCCATAAAGACGTTTCAGCCGGTTTTTTGCCCAGCCCCAATGCCGGCACCGCGATTTCGTCGCCGAATGCCCAGGCCGCGGCTCCATAAGCGCCCCCAAATCCGGAAGTCATGGCTCTGCGCTTTTGCGCCAGTCCGCCGTATAACGCTCCGAGCCCTGTGCCGTACATATAATGCACGAGAGGCCCAGCCGTCTTCTTTTCTTCCGGGGAGAGTTCGTGGTCCAAAGCTTCGGAAGCTACTCGTTTTGCCACCTTGACCGTGGCATCTTCTGCCTCGCCTTCTTGCGAAGCAGATCTTTCGGAGGCATTTGCTATAAGGGCTTGAAATCGCGACATCGTCCACGAGGCGGCGAGGCCGCCCAACGCTCCTGCCACCAAACCCTTGTAAACTCTGTTTCTTTTGGATCGGAAGTGCATGAGAGTAAGTCCTGCAAGAAATGTGCCACTGTATCGAATTGTTAGTCCAAATACAGCCGCACCTGCGGCGTAGCGCCGCAGACGAGAGTAAACGTAAGCGCCGTCCGGCGCTAGCCCATGCCTCTCGGGGAGATTTTTAGAACAACGCGGGTGCACATCCACTTGCGCGTTCGCGCGCAAAGGTGATCCTATATCCGGTGCCACCCCGGGGGCAAGTGCGCTTGGTGAGCCTCTGTTTGTGCGCACCTGGAATCTGGGAACTCCCGGAGCGCAGGAATTCTTACTCAAGCAGATGGAAGAATACTTTTCGGCCAGGGCGCCGCGCTTCCCCCTGATTTCGTTCCGCCCAAGCAAAAAGGCTAGCCCCTAACCAGCGGAAGCGCGGTGGCAATCTCGAACCGCAGGCAGGAGTGTGCTTCCCGCAGCGCCTGCACCACGCGTGCAGATGATGCAGCACGGGCGAAAATGAACCCAATGTAGCTGGACCCCTCGGGTAACGGGACGATTTTTTGGCCTTCCTTCGCCGTCACCACCACGTCTTCGATGTTCGGAATGTTCGCGGCCTCGGCGGCACCTTCGACGCCCACGTAGGTTCCGCCTTTCGGAATCGGAATCATCATCACGCCGCTCGCTCCGGCGCTCAACTCCCAGCGCGAGGTATCTTCGCCGGCGGCATGCCGTAGAATAAGTTCCTCGAGCGGCATTCCTTCGCCGAAACGCAGCGCCTGCGCGCAAAGCCCGCCGATCGGCCGTGCCGCCACCTCCAGCATCCATACGCCATGCGCATTCTTCCGCGCTTCGGCGTGAAACGGACCGTGCGTCAGTCCGAGCGCTCCAACTGCGGCCTTCGTGGCATCCGTCAGTGCGCTCTGACCGGCCTGGCTTTCGCGCGACGGCGTGACGTAGATCGTTTCTTCGAAGAAAGGGCCGTCGAGCGGCTCGGGCTTGTCAAAAATCGCCAGAACTCGCGTTTCGCCGCGCGTGACGATCCCTTCCAACGCAAACTCGCGCCCCTCGATGTATCTCTCCACCTGAATGTGCCGGTTCTGCTCTTCTTGATGGGTGGCGATTTCTACACTTTCCAGCAGCCTCCGAATGCGCGCAAATGCAGCAGCAAACTCTGTGCGGGTGTTCGCCCGTATCACGCCGCGGCTGCCCGAAAGCCCGAGCGGCTTCAGAACACAAGGAAACTCCGCTCGTTGACCGGCTTCACTGGGATCGGAATCGAGAGGAATGCGGAAGAATGTCGGAACGGGAAGTCCGGCGGCCTGAAATGCCTGGCGCGCAAGAAACTTGTCGCGGCACTTCATTACCGCGCTCGGCGAATGGTAGGGAACGCCGAGCGATTCCGCGACGAGTGCCGCGAGCAATGTGGGCCGGTCCGCCACCGCCACTACTCCGTCGAATGGCCCCGCCTGCAGCAACACATCGCGCGAGGCACTGGGCTCTTCGAAGCGCACCGCGATCGCATGATCCCCCCAGGGATCCTCCAGAATGTGACAGCGGTCGGTGGCTAGCAAGAAGTCGAACCCCAGGCGCTCTGCCGCGTCCGCAAACATCCGGGTTTGATAACCGGTGGTTGCGGCTACCAGTAGAACGCGAGGCACGACTTCATGTTACACAAGAGCCAACTGCTCTTCGTTCGGCTCCGCTCAACAGTACCAGGGTTCGTTCAGGTACGGAACCGTTGCGCGAGAGGCGAGATGAAAATCCGGCGGGCCGCCGTATGCACGTTCCCAGATCCGCCCAAAAAGTTCTGCGCGGCTCCCCTTGCGGCGAATCAGCGCCTGCAAATCCCGGCAGAGTTCGTCAAGAGAGGGGTCGGCGTGCCGCCACGGATAAGAAAGTGCGGCACGGTCAAATGGACCGGCAATCGAACGGATATCCTCCAAATCCAGAAGGCGGGAACCAGCTGGTATCAATAGGCGGATCGCCAGTTGAATCGGGCTGACGTTCTCGACCAGATCCAGCTCCACCAGCAGCCGCAGCAGTTCCCGATACCCCTGCCAGGTAGTCCAGGGCGTGAAAGTCACAAAAGTCGGCGCGAGCGTCAGCCCCGTGTGGCGCATGATCCTCACGACTTCGATGAAATCCGCCCGCGTGTGTCCCTTTGCCAGTTTCTCAAGCACAGCGTCATCGACTGACTCCACCGCGCTCGTCACAAACAGGCAACCCGTTTTTTTTAGCAGCGGAAGCAGATCGCGGTGCCGCCGCAGGTGTTCAATCTTGACGGTGACGTCGTATGTGATTGCAGGGTGCTCGGCGTGTACTGCTTGTACAATCGCCGCAGCGTGTGCGGGACCATTGAAAAAATCGGGGTCTCCAAAAGTGACGTGCTGCGCGCCCGCCGCCACCTGGCGCCGTATGTCCTCAAGAACAATCTCGCGCTCGACTACGCGGAAAACGCCGTTGTACACAGGAACGACCGGACAGTGGCGGCAAAGATGTTTGCAGCCGCGGCTGGCTTCGGTATACCCGACCAGCTTCTCCTGGCCATTCTCCAATAGCTTTGCGTAACGGTGAAGAGGAAGAAGGCCGGACCGGTCGGGCGTTACGAACGCCTGCCTGCCAAGTGAAATCATCGCTTCACGCTGCGGTGCGCGATCACCCTGTTCCAATCTCGTGGCCAAATCCCTCAGGCCCTGCTCAAACTCGCCGCCCAGGATCGTTTGGACTCCAATGTCGCGCAGGTAGCCTTCGTTCATAGGTGCGTATAAGCCATAGGCGCAAATATGCGCTTCGGGGGTTCCGGCGTGCAGCCGACGAATGACCGGAACGGCCAGCCGAGTGGCCGTATGCATAGGAAGATAGAATGCAATCAGATCTGCTTCAGCAGCTGCTTCCCGGGGCAGAAACTCGCATGCCAGGTCTACACACGTTACTTTACATCCGGCGTCACGCAGCCACGCCGCAGGCGAAGCGAGGCCAAAGGGCTGGCGGCCGAGTTCGTAGGTGGAAATCAGCAATACTTTCAACACGCTGCACCCTTATTATGCCTCCGGCAATCTAAACAGACAGAATTGTTACAATGAAGTGACTCGACTCATGCTGGCCACCAGAACCCTGACGGAGGAGATTCTCGACCTAAAACAAGATCGGCGCGCGATCCTGCTAGCGCACCACTATCAGGACGCGGAGATTCAGGAACTTGCTGATTGGGTTGGGGATAGCCTGGAGTTGGCACGGAAGGCGCGCAAGTTCGATGGCGACGTGATCGCATTTTGCGGCGTCTGGTTCATGGCGGAGACCGCGAAAGTGTTGAACCCTTTGCGCACCGTGGTGGTGCCCGACCGAGCTGCAAGTTGCAGTCTGGTCGAGAGTTGCCCGGTAGAGCCCATCCGCAACTACCGCCGACGGCACCCGGATCACGTGATTGTGAGCTATATCAACACGTCGGTCGAGGTGAAGGCGGAAAGCGACATTCTGTGCACTTCGCGCAACGCCGTGCAGGTAGTCAACTCCATTCCGCAAGACCGGACGGTCCTGTTTTTGCCGGATCAAAACCTGGGGAGCTACGTGCAGAAGCAGACCGGCCGGAAAAATATGAAAATCTGGCAGGGAACATGCGTGGTACATGCCACGTTCCCTGTACGGCGGCTGGCGGAGGCGAAGAGCGCCTATCCGGAAGCGTTAGTCGTGGCGCATCCCGAGTGCCCGCCGGCAGTTTTGGACATGGCGGATTTCATTGGCTCGACATCGGCGATTATCGACTGGTGCGTCCGCTCGAGCGCCCGCGAGTTCATCGTGATGACAGAAAGCGGTGTGCAGCACTCTCTCCACAAACTGGCCCCGGAGAAGAGCTTCCACTTTGTTGCCAACGAAAATTGCAATTGCAGCGAGTGTCCGTACATGCGTATGAACACGCTCGAAAAGCTACGGGACGCGCTGCTCCATCTCGATCCGCGCGTTGAACTATCCGACGAGATGATGGAGCGCGCACGGATTCCGATCGAGCGCATGCTCGCTCTCAAGTGAACCGCGATGGATACCAGCCCGCTGATTGATTCTTTCGGGCGACTGCACGATAACCTGCGCATCAGCGTTACCGACCGCTGCAATATCCGGTGCTTTTACTGCATGCCGGAAAGCGGCGTGGAATTCATGGAGCGCGAAGAAATTCTCTCGTTTGAAGAAATCGAGCGGTTCGCGCGTGTGGCGGCACGGCTGGGCATCAGCAAGTTGCGTATCACCGGAGGCGAGCCGCTGGTGCGCAAGGATCTGCCGGTTCTCATCCGTAAGCTGGCATCGATACCGGGGATTACCGATCTGGCGCTGACCACCAATGCCGTTCTGCTGGCGGGAATGGCGGAAGCGCTGCGTGATGCCGGTCTGCGCCGTATCAATGTGCACCTGGATACTCTCGATCGGGAGCGGTTTCGCCAAATCACCCGGCGGGACGATTTGCTTAAGGCCCTGGACGGCATCGAAACCTGGCTCAGGCTGGGGTGTGGCCCGATCAAATTGAATGCAGTAGCCGTTAAAGGACTGACTGAGCCGGACATCGTGCCCATTGCGCGCTATTGCCGCGAGCGTGACATTGAGCCGAGGTTCATCGAGTTCATGCCGCTCGATGCACAACAAATTTGGGATCGAGAGAGGGTGCTCTCCGCGGACGAGATCATTCGTACGCTCTCTCGAGAAATCTCGCCATTGCTCGAAATTCCGGACCGCGATCCGCGCGCGCCGGCTACAGAATACGCGTACGCGGACGGCAAGGGGCGCGTAGGCTTTATAGCCTCGGTCACGAGACCGTTCTGTATGAACTGCAATCGCGTCCGGCTGACTGCAGACGGCAAACTGCGGTACTGCCTGTTCGCGATCGAAGAAGCGGATGTCAAAGCCTTACTGCGTTCGGGAGCAACCGACGACGAAATCGCCGGCTTGGTTCGAGCGAACGTACGGGAGAAATGGGCCGGGCACGAGATCAACAGCGTCCAATTTGTTCCTCCGCCTCGCCCGATGTACGCCATCGGCGGTTAAAGCCAACGCTGTTTTCGACCACTGCCGCGGTAGCATGGTTTGTTGATGACACTGCGTATGCTTCCGGCGCTGGCCGTCCTGCTGGTCTTCGGCATAATGCTCCTTTCGCAATCCTCCCCGCCGGAACATGTGGGCCCGCTGCCGAACGGCGGTTTCCTGTTGAACAGCGGGTGGCGGATTACGCCCGCCGGCAAGCAGGTGGCCGTAGACACCTTTCCGATGGCGTCGGCTCTGTCGCGTGACGGCCGGTACCTGCTCGTGTTGAACGGCGGATATCTGCCGCCATCCATCAGCGTAGTGGACACCGCCGAGGTGCATGAGGTTTCGCGGACGCCCGTTCCGGACGGGTGGTTAGGGCTCGCCTTTTCACCGAAAGGTGACCGCGTCTATGTGGGCGGCGGCTCGAAGGCCTCGGTGTTCGAGTTCACATTTTCGCAGGGTAAACTACAGGCGGCACGGACTTTTACAGTTGTTCCGGAAGACAAGAGAACCAACCGTGACTTCATCGGCGATGTGGCTCTTTCACCCGACGGGCGGTTAATCTACGCGGCTGATCTCTATCACGATTCGCTGGTGGTGATCAATCCGCAGTCGGGCATGATAATTGAGCGCATCAGGACGGGACGGCGGCCCTACCGGATTCTGTTTCAGCCGGACGGCAAGTTTTTCTTCGTGAGCAGTTGGGCAGACGGCTCGGTGGGCCAGTTTCAAACGCTGGACGGCACGCTGGTGGCAAATGTCCGGGTGGCGCCGCATCCGACGGATATGGTGTGGCTCGCGGGCAAGACGGAGCCGGCCGAGGGAGAGCCGGCGCGGGTGGCGCGCCTGTTTGTGGCCGCGGCGAATACGAACAGCGTTTACGCGTTCGGCGTTTCCGAGTCGAATGAGCTCCACGAGATCGAAGCGGTCAATGTCGCGATGACGCCACGCCAGCCGCTCGGCATGACGCCCAGCGCGCTGGCACTGGGTGCTGACGGCAAGCGCCTTTACACGGTATGCTCAGATGCCAACACCGTGGCCGTGATCGACGTCTCGCAGGATCGCAGCAGCGTGCTGGGATTCCTGCCCACGGGATGGTATCCCACGGCAGTTCGCGCCCTGGCGGACGGCAGGCTGGTCGTGCTGAACGGCCGCGGCGGCGGCTCACACGCGAATCCACACGGCCCCAATCCGACCGCGCGTCCGGAAGTTGCGCATCAAAGCATTCCCGCGCCTGAGTATGTAGGGCGACTCCAAACCGGGACAATTTCCTTCATCGATGCGGCTGACGATAACCAACTGCAGCAATATTCGCAGGCCGTTCTGGCGAATTCGCCCTATCGCGACGCGCGCCTGGATGATGCCGGCGCGGGCAATGGAGGGCCGATTCCCAATCACTCCGGCACGCGTTCTCCGATTGAGCACGTCATCTACATCGTGAAGGAAAATCGAACGTACGACCAGGTGCTGGGAGATCTGAAAGAGGGCAACGGTGATCCTTCGCTGGTCCTTTTCGGCCAGACGATCACGCCTAACCAGCACAAGATTGCCCGCGAATTCGTACTGTTGGACAACTTCTACGTGAATTCGGACGTTAGCGCCGATGGCCACAACTGGTCGACCGCGGCGATTGCTCCGGATTACGTGCAGAAGATGTGGCCCAACAGTTACGGCGGGCGGCGCAAGCTCTACGACTATGAAGGATCGGAGATGACCGCGGTTCCGCCGGCGGGCTATTTATGGACCAACGCCGCCGCGGCCGGAATCAGCCTGGCCAATTACGGTTACTTTGCGGTCAATCGGAAAACGCCGGCAGCGGACGGAACACAGATCGAACGGGTGCTGGATCCGGTGCTGCGAGAAGCAACCAGCATGGAATACCGCAGCTTCGATCTGGATTATCCGGATGTGGAGCGGGCGAAAGTGTTTCTGGGCGATGTGGCGGACTTTGAACACGCCAACGAAATGCCGAAGCTCATCATCATGCGATTGGGAAACGATCACACGGCGGGAACGGCCCCGGGCAAGCTGACACCGCAGTCGCTGGTGGCCGACAATGACTACGCGCTGGGCATGATTTTGGAAGGCATTTCGAAAAGCCGGTTCTGGCCGACAACCGCCATTTTTGTGGTGGAAGACGATGCGCAGAACGGACCGGATCACGTGGACTCACACCGGTCTCCTGCGTACATCATTTCGCCGTACGTCCGTCGGCATATTGTAGACAGTTCCATGTACAACACAACCTCCGTGCTGCGAACCATAGAACTGATTCTCGGGCTCAACCCCATGACGCATTTCGACGCCGGCGCACGCCCGATGAACGCCTCGTTTCAGGCCATGGCAGATCCATCTCCGTTCGCTGCGGAGAAGCCTCTCGTGCCGCTGGATCAGCGGAACCCGGCAGTATCGCCGACCGCGGCAAGATCGATGAGGCTGGATTTCAGCGGGGAGGACCGGGCGGATGATGATGAGCTGAACGATATACTCTGGGCTGCCGTAAGGGGCACAACCGCGCCGCCGCCGATCCGCAGCTACTTTTCCCGATAAATATGCCGCAAATCTCTCTTTGCTTTCTGTGGCACATGCATCAGCCGTTTTATAAGGATCTGGTCACAGGCCAATACCACTTGCCGTGGACGCGCCTGCACGCACTCAAAGACTATTACGGCATGGTGCACATATTGGAGGAATTTCCCAGGGTTCACCAGACGTTCAATCTAGTTCCCTCGATGATGGTGCAGGTAGCGGAATACGCGGCGGGAAATGCGCGCGACCCGTTTCTGGAGTGCGCATCGAAACCGGCCGAAGCTTTAACCGATGCGGAGCGTGAACTGATACTGAATCATTTCTTTCTAGCCCATCCCGAGCGCATGATCGGGCGCTACCCTCGGTACGCCGAGTTGTACCAGGCGCGGCGCGCGCAAAAGGACACCGCCCACGCCAAATGGGGTTTCGCCGCGCAGGAGCTTCGCGACCTGCAGGTTCTTTCGCAAATCGCCTGGTTCGACGAAGAATTCCTGGCCAATGATGCCGTGGTGCGTGAACTGGTGCGTAAAGGCCGAAACTTCGACCTGGCTGACCAAGCGCTGATGCTGGAGAAGCAGCAAGAAATTCTTCGCCAGGTCATTCCCGCCTATCACCGCGCCGCCGGCTCCGGGCAGATCGAAATTTCGACGACGCCATATTATCATCCCATCCTGCCTCTGGTGTGCGACTCGGACATCGCTGCCGTGTCCCATCCGGGAGTTTCTCTTCCGCGCCGGTTCCGGTATCCACAGGATGCCGCGCGCCAATTGGAGATGGCTCGCGATTACATCTCCGCGGAATTTCAGAGCACGCCGGTCGGTCTTTGGCCATCGGAGGGCAGTGTCTCCGATGAGGTATTTGGCCTGGCCGCGCAAACCGGTTTCCGGTGGGCCGCTACAGACAGCGGTGTGCTTGACCGGACCCTGGGCCGCGCGAGCGGCGTGGAGGGATTGTACAAACCGTACCTTTGGAAGCAGAACGGCCAGGAGCTGCGCGTTATTTTTCGCGATCACTACATGAGCGACCTGATCGGATTTGTCTACTCGCGCCTGGATCCGCGCGATGCTGCGCAGGATTTCCTGGCGCGCATTCGCGATAACTGCCGCTCCATTTTATCGAGCGGCCGCGACGCGCTGGTGCCGATTATTCTGGATGGCGAGAATGCCTGGGAGTACTACCACGAGAACGGCCGCGCGTTTTTGCGCGAACTTTATCAGAGCATCTCCGACGCCACAGACCTGACCGCTCTCACGGTGAGCGAAGCGCTGAGCCGGATTGAAGCCGAAACCATCGGCAACATCTTCCCCGGCTCCTGGATTGGCGCGAATTTCGACGTATGGATCGGCGCGGCAGAGGACAATGAAGCCTGGGAATGGCTGTTGGAGGCGCGGGAGGCGTTCGAAGACGCGCAGGGAGTATCGGAAGAAAACAGGCGCCTGGCAATGGAAGAACTGCTGATTGCGGAAGGCAGCGACTGGTGCTGGTGGTACGGCCCGGAGCACGAATCGGCGAACCGCCCCGATTTCGACCGGCTCTACCGTAACCACCTGGCAAACGTTTACCGGGCACTCGGCTTGCACCCGCCGGATAAACTATCGCGGCCTATTTTGAAAGTGAAGGCCGAAGAATACCGCCAGGAGGCTGCAGGCTTTATTCATCCCGTAATCGATGGGGAGATAACGAACTACTTCGAGTGGCTGGGAGCGGGAATTTACCGCGGCGATTCCCGCTCGGGGGCGATGCACGGCGGCGAGTTTCCGGTACGCGAGGTCCATTATGGGACCGATGGCGAGTCCTTCTTCCTGCGGCTGGACTTCATTGCAAAGGGCGATGCTGTGCCACCGGACTTGGATTTACGCGTGTGCTTCGTGGGAGCCGCCGATTCCACGCCGGCAACGGTCGTGATCAAAATGGAAAACGGCACCGTCGTCACGGCACCGGCCGAAGTGAAGGCGGCACTCGGACAGTTGCTTGAAGTCCGGGTTCCCTTTTCTGTCATGGGAGCGAGTCCGGGCGATGTAGTGCAGTTTTCGATTTCGCTGTGGCAGGGCGGCCTGCCGTTAGGAACTCTGCCCCAAGAAGGTTGGCTCCCGTTACCGACGACGGAGCAGGCGGAGTGGACCGTCTAACCGCGAGCTTCCGCAGGCCCGCGGCGAGGAACTGAAACCCGGTCGTCGTGCACGCTGCCGCCGTTTACTGCAACTTGAAAGACGAACGTGATTCCGTGCAACCTCACCTGATGGGGCACGCCGGGCGGAACGATCAGAACACCTGAGGGCACATCGAGATTCTCTTCGACCGCGCCGTTTTCAAACAGCAGCTCCATGCGCGAGTGCGAAGCGTAAATTTCCAGAACACCTGCGTGGAGGTGAAAATCCTGCTTGGAGTGCTCGTTGGCGATGGAGAATTGGAACGAATCAGCCGGAAACGGCAGCAGCTTTTTGTCGGTGATCGCATCTCCTGCAGCGGCAAAGGTCCACAGAGTGTCGCGCCATAGGGACTCGTTAACGGCCGGCTGCACCGCCTCGGCAATCAGTTTCAGCGGCCGTTTTCCGAGATGTTGCAAACAGACATCCAGGTCGGCCAGCGTGGCGGCTTTGGGAAGGGGTGGAAATTGCGGTTGGCCCAAGGAACAAGCTACATCTTGTAGCGGCCGAGGTCCTCATCATTCAGACCTTCCAGCCAACGCCGCAGCTCTTCGTTGTTGATTTTGTCGGAGGTTGCCGCAGCCAGCTTGGAATTCTTGAGCACACCGTCCTCGACGAAAATGGGGCAATCCAGACGCAGGGCAAGCGCCAAGGCGTCACTCGGCCGTGAATCCACCGAAATCAGCTCGCCATCGCGCTCCAGCCAGATGACGGCGTAAAAGGTATCTTCTTTCAGCTCATTGACTACAACTTTGCGGATGCCCGTGCGCAAACCAAGAAGCACGCTCTTCATCAGGTCGTGGGTCATGGGGCGGGGTGTCGAGACTTTTTCGATTTCGAGTGCGATCGCGTTGGCTTCGTAAATACCCACCCAGATGGGAAGCACGGTGCTGCTGTTGATGTCCTTCAGAATGACGATCGGCATGTTCGTGCCTGGATCCATCATCAAGCCGCGAATTTTCATTTCGACTTCCATCGATCGCCTCCCTCCGGAACCATTACATCACAATCTCGCCCACCAGCGAGTTCGGGCCCGCGCGCGTGACGCGCACCGCGAGATACCGGCCGGCAAGCTGCTGACCGTCGGCGGCCGGGTGCGTAAAGTTCAGCGTGCGATTTTGCGAAGTTCGGCCGATCCATTGACCCAGCGCCTGGTTGCGGCCTTCCACCAGCACTTCTTGAACGCTGCCCACTGCTTCCGAATTGCGGCGGATCTGGATGGCGCGCTGGCGTTCCTGCAGGACGGTGAGGCGCCGCGTCTTTTCTTCGTCAGGAATTTGATCGACGAGGTGGCGCGCGGCGGTATTGGGACGAGACGAATACTTGAAACTGAATAATGAATCATACTGGACCTCATCCAGCAGGGCGAGAGTCTGGTTGAAATCCGCCTCGGTTTCCCCGGGGAAGCCGACGATGATGTCGGTGGTGATGGCGATGTTGCGCCGCGCGTTCTTCAACCACTCGATGCGGCGCATGTAGTCGGCGCGAGTATAAAGGCGGTCCATCGCCCCCAGTACGCTATCCGATCCCGATTGCACGGGCAGGTGAACATGATCGCACAGCGCGGTATTGGCATCGATGGCATCGACTATGGGTTTGACGAAATCGCGTGGATGAGAAGTAGTGAAACGTACGCGACGGATGCCGGGCACTTCGCCGACGCGAGCCAGGAGTGTTGCAAAATCCCAGCCGGCGGAGGACGGGTCGCGATAGCTGTTTACATTTTGGCCGAGAAGCTGAATTTCCGAGTAGCCGCTTTCCGCCAGCCGGCGGGCTTCATCCATTACACTGGCGCTGGTGCGGCTGCGCTCCGGCCCACGGGTAAAAGGAACGACGCAATAGGCGCACGATTTGTCGCAACCCTCGATGATCGTGATGTACGCGCGATGCGGATTGTCGCGCCGCGTTAAGGGAGTTTCGAATGTTTCCTCCGTATCGAGACTGAGACCGGTAACCCGCCTTCCGCCGGCTTCGAGCTGCACCAGCATTTCGGGAAGCTTGGTGTAGCTGGCGGACCCGGCGACGAGACTTACGTGCGGCGCGCGATCGAAGATTTTTTCGCCTTCCTGCTGGGCCACGCAGCCAAGAACGCCGAAGACCTTTCCTTTTCCCGCCTCCCGCTTGAATTGCTGCAGGCGGCTGAAAACCTTCTGCTCGGCTTTATCGCGGATGCTGCACGTGTTGTAGAGGACCAGTTCCGCCCCCTCGGCTGTCTGCACTTGCGTGTAGCCGCGGGACAGCAGCGTGCCGATGACTTTTTCGGAGTCATGGGCATTCATCTGGCAACCGAAAGTTTCGATGTAGAAGGTCTTAGCCGTCACGCACTAGCTATTTTAGCGTGAGGCCGATCGAGCCCGCTGCCGGCGCGGAAGGGATCAGCGCATGACGACGGGCATGAACGATGAATTGCCCAACCAGAAGCCCGTATCTCCCGAACCGACACCGTCGTAGGTCCACGCTCCATCCATATCGATGATCCAGTAGCCGTTGCGGAAAACGCCGAGACACGACTTGCTGGTGTTGCTCCAATCGCCGGTAACCGGAATGTCGCCCGGCTGCCCGAAGTACGCCGCTTGATTCCACTGGCCGCTCCCCGTTGTATCCAGGTACCAGTTGCCATTCAGAAACACGCCGGCTTTGGTTGTACCCGAGCCGCTCCAATCGCCCACGACCGGTTTGTAGGATGCGTTGCCCAGATAGAAGCCGTTGTCGCCGCCGCCCGCGCCATCCCACGCGCCGTTGCCGTTAACATCCAGCATCCAGTAGCCTCCCCGAAACACTCCGATTTTGGACTTGCCGTTGCCATTCCAATCGCCCACCACGGGAACGTCACCAGCCTGACCGAAATTGTACAGACAGTCTCCGCCGGCGGCACCATCCCAGACACCGTTGCCGTTGCAGTCGAGGAGCCATTGACCGTTGCGAAAGACGCCGATCTTGACCGTCCCCGATCCGGTCCAGTCGCCAACCACCGGTACGTCACCGGTTTGCCCAAATACATAAGTGAGATCCCCCGCCGCTGGCCCATCGTAGCCGCCGTTACGATTCCGATCGATGTACCACGAGCCATTCAGAAACACGCCGGGCATCCAACCGGCAGAAATCTTCGCAATAAATCCTGTGTACGAACTGCTGTTCGCGTTTTGCAGCGGGTTGCTCAGAGGGAAATCGCCGGATTGCGTGAGCCCGGCCACGTAGGCATTGCCGAGAGCATCGACGGCAACCGCATTCGCCGAATCGCTCCCGCTGCCCCCAAGATAGGTGCTCGAAATGACTCCCGTTCCTGCAGGGTTCATCTTCGTCAGAAATGCGTCATAGGAGCCCGCAAGCCCAGGCTGGATGGCGCGCGTACTCCAGAAATCGGAGGATCCTGTGTAGCCGGCCACGTACGCGTCACCATAGGCATCCACCGCAATACCCGAGGCGTAGTCGTAACTGCTGCCGCCAAGATATGTGGAATAGATGAGGTTGGCTCCCGACGAAGCCAGCTTCACGACAAACGCGTCAGCGCCCCCACCCGTATATGCGGATTGAAGCACGCCCGCGGTCACCGGGAAGTTCGAAGAATCCGTGACGCCCGTAACATACACATTGTTCCACCAATCCACAGCTATGCCTGTGCCCGCCTCCATGGCCCCGGGCTCGCCGCCTGACCCGCCGAGATACGTGCTGTAGATCAACCCGTTGCCTGTTGCATTCAATTTCGTGATGAACGCATCCTGGTTGCCGCCGCTCGCGGATTGCAGAGGGGAGGCGGTTGGAAAATTCGTCGATGTCGTGCCGCCCGTAATGTACGCGTTTCCCGAGCTGTCGATGGCAATCGCAGCGGCCGAATCGCTGCCGATTCCTCCCAGGTAGGTGCTGTAAACCAATCCCCCGGATGTGCTCAATTTAGCCACGAAAGCATTTTCCACGCCACGATTCGAGTTCTGAAACGCGCTCATTGTGGGAAAGTTGGAGGAGTACGTATATCCCGCAACGTATGCATTTCCCGACGCATCCACCGCGATCCCGTTGCCGCTGTCATTTCCCGCGCCTCCCAGATAGGTGCTGTAGATCAGCGTGTTGCCCGCCGCATTGAGTTTGGCAACGAATGCGTCCTTTCCGCCTCCGAGAGTGGATTGCACGGGAGACACGACGGGAAACGCTCCCGAACCCGTCCAGCCCGTTACATAGGCGTTGCCACCAGAGTCCACGGCAATACCGAATGCACGATCATCGCTGCGACCGCCAAGATAGGTGCAATAGATCAAATTGTTGCCGCCCGGCCCAACTTTAGCCACGAACGCATCCACGCTTCCTTTCTCCTGCGATTGCACAGGATTTACTACGGGGAGATTGGCGGCCGTCGTCCAACCCGCCAAATAGGCATTGCCCGCGTTATCCACGGCAATGGAGGTGACCGCACCCATGCCATTGCCACCCAGGTAAGTGCTGTAGCTCAGGGCCGGGTCAATCACCAGCTGATACCGCGGGTCGTAGGTGCCGAGCCGAAATCCGACGATCTCATCCGCGTAAATATGGAACGCTGCGTCCACGTGGATTCGCTTCCCTCCGATATCCTGATACGCCACCGGCGCTTCCTCCCGAAAATCGCCGGTGCCAACCGAGATTGCCAGCCCGCCAGCCGTATCCCGGCGAACCGAGCCGCCTTCATACCGTAGTTCGATTCTCTGTGGGTCCGCTCCCGGCTCCACGATGTAGTCCGACTTCACCCGCCCGCGCACGCTCGAATAGACCAGATCGATTCCCGGAAAGAGACTCCGGTAAGCGATGGCATTCCATGCCGGCACATCAGTCCTCCACTCGGTCGGATCGCCGCGCAGGAAATTGATCCGTGCTGCCGCGGGTCCGCCGGCCTCAAGCCGGGCGGAAGGATTCGATCCTGGGAAAGTGAGGCGAAGACTTCCCCCATCCGCCACAAACAAAACGGATGCCTCATCAAAGAAACCGGCAAGGTGCGCTCCCTGCGCCACATACCGGGCCTTTCCCGGAAACTGCCCGCGATTCTCCACGAAGTAACTCGGTACCTGGCCATACGAGGCGCGCGCGGGTTGGACCAGCCAGCCCGACAAAATGAACCAGACCACCGCCGTCCAGAAACGGCACGACCTGAACCGTGTGATTACCGCCGCCGTCGTGACCATCGCGTCTCCTCAGGTTTTTCTTCGGCGGAATCTGAGTATTTCTTTAGTTAAAATTTTCGTTACGGGCGTCGAGTCTGCGCCCCGTACCCGCGTCCGTTAGAATGGCTTATCCAATGTTCTCGTCCCGCCTGCACTGGGACCTGCGGCCCAACCAACTGGCGCAGGCCCTGGCCGCGCTGCGCCGCCAGCATGTTGAGATTGTGGACCTTACTGAATCCAATCCCACCGCGGCCGGCATTTCTTACCCGGAAAGCGCCGTCCTCGAGGCCTTTTGCGACCCTCGTGCCCTCGTCTACACACCATCTGCAGCAGGCTTGCCCTCCGCACGTAAAGCCGTCGCCGAATACTACTCGGCTCGTGGACTGATTGTTGATCCTGCGGGTATCTTTCTGACCGCCAGCACCAGTGAATCGTACGCATGGCTGTTCAAGATATTGGCCGATGCCGGTGACGAAGTTCTCGTCCCGCGCCCGTCCTATCCGCTATTCGAATTTTTGGCACAGATGGAACTGGTTCACGTGACGCAGTACCCGCTGGTCTACAACGCCGGCTGGACGATCGACATGGAAGCGCTGACGCAATCCATCACCCGGCGCACCCGCGCTATCGTTCTCGTGAATCCCAACAACCCCACCGGTTCTTTCGTCAAAGAGCAGGAGTTGAAACGGCTGGTGGAACTCTGCGCCGAACACTCTCTCGCCCTGATCTCCGACGAGGTCTTCGCCGATTATCGCTTCACGCCCGATCCCGATCGCGTGCCGTCACTCGCCCCTGTTGACCAGGTCCTAAGCTTCTGCCTGAGCGGCTTATCGAAAGTTGCCGGGCTTCCGCAGATGAAGCTTGGATGGATTGTCGTGGGCGGCCCTTCGGCTCTGCGATCCGAGGCCGTAGAGCGGTTGGAGCTGGTCGCCGACACCTATCTTTCCGCAGGAACCCCCGTCCAGCACGCGCTCCCGAAGCTGCTCGAAGCCGGCGGCAGTGTGCGGCAGCAGATCATAGAGCGCATCACTCGAAATCTGGCATTTCTCCGTGAGCGCATCGACGCAGCATCCACCGCGCGCGTTTTGCAGGTCGAAGGCGGCTGGTACGCCACACTTCGAGTCCCCACCACCAAAACCGAAGAGCAGTGGTGTCTCGATTTTCTGCAACACGACCACGTGCTCGTGCAGCCGGGCTTCTTTTACGACTTCGCCTCCGAGGCTTATCTGGTGTTGAGCCTGTTGACGCCTGCCGAACAATTTCACGAAGGCGTGCGGCGCCTCATCGCCCGTCTTTGATCATCGCGTGGCGTTCTGGACTTTCTCCGCCGTCAGCGCTTCGCGGATTTCCACATCGCTCGTCTGCGAAAAATCCTCGTACCAGGAGCCCACGGAGTAGAAAAGATCCGGTGCGTGCAGACAAACCAATTCGTCCACTTCGCCGGCCATCTGGCTGCATGCCGCCGGGGCAGCCACGGGCACAGCGGCGATAATGCGTTTCGGCTTTGCGCCTCGCAACGCCTTCACCGCTGCTCGCATAGTGGAACCCGTCGCCAGCCCGTCGTCCACCAGTATCACAATCCGCCCTGCGACGTCCGTAGGCGGCCTGCCGGCCCGGTAAAGACGCTCGCGCCGGGCGAGCTCCTTTGCTTCCGTGGCCGCCACGGCATCGATCACCTGCCGCGACAAACGCAGCGACTGCACGACATCGTCGTTCAGCACGCGCACGCCACCCGGCGCGATAGCGCCCATCGCCAGTTCTTCCTGGCCCGGCGTGCCCAGCTTGCGGACCAGAAACACGTCCAAGGGTGCGTTCAGCCGGGTCGCGATTTCTCTCGCCACCGGAACACCGCCGCGAGGCAGCGCCAGGATCACGACATCGCGCCCGCCGGCGTAGGCTTTGAGTCTCTCTGCGAGAAGCTGGCCCGCGTGCACGCGGTCCCGGAATGGGAGGTCTGGCATCGCACGACCCTCCTCTACCGGATATTGTGCGGCGATGCCGGCAGCGTTGCAAGGGAGTGGCTGGTGGAGCGCCATCCCCGGCTCATTGTAGGCCTCTTACAGACGCCCCTCGCCCGAACGCTAAAATACCTTTGTGCCCGCTCTTGCTTTCGCCCACGCCCGTGCGTGTGTCATCGAGCGGGTGTTGTCCGCCCGATTGTTCGCACCCGCGGAAAGCGTCCCGCTCGAATGCGCAGCCGGGCGCGTGCTGGCGGAAGAGATTCGCGCCGATCGCGATTACCCAGCGCTCGCCCGCTCCGTTCGAGATGGTTTCGCCGTTCGCGCTCAGGACCTTCCCGGCACTTTGCGCGTAATCGGAGAAGTCCGCGCCGGTGATCGCTTCACAGGCGCCGTCTCTGCCGGTGAGGCCGTTGAAATCATGACCGGTGCTCCCGTACCGCGTGGCGCCGACGCCATCGTCATGGTGGAGCACGTCACGCGGAATGCCGACGGCACCGTCTCCACCGATCGCGCCGCCGGACCCGGTCAATTCGTCAACCCTCAAGGGTGCGAAGCGCGCGCCGGAGAGGCCCTGCTCACACCCGGCAAGCGGTTGGGTTTTGCCGATATCGCCCTGCTCGCCACCGTCGGCAAAACTGCCGTCCAGGTCTGCCCCAAGCCGCGCGTGGCGCTGCTCGCTACCGGCGATGAGATCGTGCGCATTACCGAAACTCCGCGCGAGCACCAGATCCGTAATTCGAATGTCTACTCGCTCGCCGCCCAAGTCGAGCGCGCCGGCGCCATCCCCATCTTGCTCCCCGTCGCGCGCGACGAATTCGACGACACCCGGAGCCTCATGGAGCGCGGCCTGCAGACCGATCTCCTGCTCATATCCGGCGGCGTGTCCGCTGGAAAGTACGACATCGTCGAGCGCGTCCTCGCTTCCATAGGCGCCGAATTCTTCTTCGATCGCGTGCTCATCCAGCCCGGCCAGCCCTTGGTCTTCGGCCGTGCACTCGAAAAATTCTTTTTCGGTTTGCCGGGCAATCCCGCGTCCACCATGGTCACGTTCGAGCTGTTCGCCCGGGCGGCTCTCGAATTACTGGGCGGCCAGATGCATTCCGATCTGCCATTTCTCTTCGCCCGGCTCACCCGCGATTTCCATCACAAGACCGGCCTCACACGTTTTTTACCAGCGACGCTCGCATGGTCCGGCGCCGAGCCCCAGCTCACTCCACTCGTCTGGAGCGGATCGGGCGACGTTCCTGCCCTCGCGCGCGCCAACGCTTTCCTGGTTGCCGATGCCGACCGCCCCGCATGGAAAGCCGGTGAACTCATGCCCGTTCTGCTCAAATGAAAAAACTCTCGCATTACGACCGAGCCGGCAGCCCGCGCATGGTGGACGTCTCCGCCAAGCCCGAGACCAAACGGACCGCGCGCGCCTATGCCTTCGTCCGCATCGCCCCCAGGGTTTTGGCAAAGCTCCCCGATAACCCCAAGGGCAATCCGCTCGAAATTGCGCGCATCGCCGGAATCGCCGCCGCCAAGAAAACCTCGGAACTCATCCCGCTCTGCCATCCGCTGATGCTCTCGCATGCCGACGTCGAAGTCACCGTCGCGAAGGACGGCGTCCGTATCACCGCCAGCGCCGCCACCACCGCGCAGACCGGCGTCGAAATGGAGGCGCTCACCGCGGCCGCCGTCGCCGCTCTCACCGTCTACGACATGACCAAGGCTCTCGATAAATCCATCTCTATCGAAACGGTCCATCTTCTCGAAAAAACCGGCGGCAAGAGCGGCGATTACCGGCGAAAGGTGCGCTGATGAAATCCGCAGCCGTGGTTACGGTGAGCGACTCCGTGTCTGTCGGGAAACGCACCGACGCTTCGGGCCCAGCCGTTCAGGCACGGCTCGAAAAGCTGGGCTGGCATGTTTCCGAAACCGCCGTCGTCTCCGACGACATTCCCGGCATCCGCGACAAACTGATCGCCCTCGTCGATAGCGGCCGCGTGTGTGCCATTTTCACCACAGGTGGCACGGGTGTGGCTCAGCGCGACGTCACACCGGAAGCCACTCGCGCCGTCATCGATCGGGAAATCCCGGGCTTCGGCGAGGTCATGCGCGCGGCTGGCCTGAAATCGACGCCGTACGCTGCGCTTTCGCGCGCCATCGCAGGTACACGTGGCCGCGCCCTAATTGTTAACTTACCCGGATCTCCCAAAGGCGCAATCGAGTCGCTGGATGCTATCGTGGAATTGGTACCGCACGTGCTCCAACTTCTGAGCGGTGACACGGAGCACCAGGCAGGCGGGTAACGCCGAAGCTAGCCGGAGCATCAAAGACATATGCCGCGTCCAGGTCTGATTCCGCTTGTTCTTTTGACAGCCGTTTGGCTAACGGGCCAAACTCCTCCACAGCAGCCCCCGCCGGAAACCCCAGAGGCCTCGCCCGATCAACCCTTTCGCACCACCACCCGGTTGGTCGAGGCCGCCGTCACCGTTCTCGATAAAAAGAGCGACACCCTCATCGACGGCCTCCAGCCGCAGGATTTCCGGCTCTATGACAACGGCAAAGAACAGAACATTCACGTAGACGTAACCTTTCAGCCCATTTCCTTGGTGATCGCCGTTCAGGCCAGCGATCAGGTGGAAGGTATCATCCCCAAGATCAACCGCATCGGCTCGATGATCACTCCCGTGCTGATCGGCGAGCAGGGTGAGGCAGCGGTCCTGGCCTTCGATCACCGCATGCGCGTCATGCAGGATTTCACGTCAGACCCCAATAAGATCGAACTAGGGATTAAAAACATCAAGGCTGGCAGCCGCACCAGCCGCCTGGTCGACGCGTGTTCCGAAGCGGCTCGCATGTTGAAAAACCGCCCGGCGAACCGCCGCCGCATTCTGCTCGTGATTTCCGAAGTGCGCGACAAAGGCAGCGAAGGAAAAGTGCGCGAAGCCTTGATGGATCTTCAGATGAACAATATCGACGTGTTCTCCGTCGACATCTCGCGCATGATGGCAGGACTCACCGCGCCTGCGCCCATTCCCCGGCCCGACAACACTCCGCCTGCCGCCTATCCCCTGCCCAACCAGCCCTCCACGCCCCAGACTGTCTGGCAGGCGACGGGCGGACAGGGTAATTCCGCGCAGTTCGCGCCGCTGCTTGTCGAGATTTTCAAGGACACAAAGGCGATCTTTGTCGATAATCCCGTTGAAGTCTTCGCCAAAGGGAGCGGTGGCGAGCAATTTTCTTTCGCCAAGCAGAAGGGGCTCGAAGACGCCATTCAGGCGATCGGCCGCGAAATTCACAGCCAGTACATCATTACCTATCACCCGAACAATCTCCAGGAAGGCGGCTTCCACGAGATCCAGGTCGCCGTCAACCGGCGCGACACCAAGGTCCGCACACGCCCCGGTTACTGGGTGGCTTCATTGAAGTAAGGGGTGCGTCGCCGGCTTTACCCGTGCTCCACACGCACCTTGATGTCCGCGTACGCCGCTTCGATCAACCTCTTTAAGGCCGCGGCATTTGCGGTCCTTCCGGGCCTCAGCTTCACATGCCGCATGAACCGGCCGTCCCCCTGCAGCAGGCGGGCCGGATCCGGGAGCGCCGCGCCTTGAAAAAAGCCCACGTTGACGTGTGACGTGAATACATTAACGTACCCGAACGGAGCATCTCCCAAACACGCAACCGGGCACCCATCATGCAAGAGCTCGCGTACTTCATCCCCGCAACTTCGCATCACTGCGAACCAGTGGCGCGCTATGGCTCCCAATTCACCTGCGTGCCCCTGCAACCAGGCCTCGATGGCGGGATCCCGTTCCACAGCGCCGTTGAATCGCAGCAGTGCCGTTCTCATGCCCTCTCTACTGCCTAATCCTTCTGTTTGACCAACTCCGCCAGCTTCTTCGGCGCAATGAGTTGATAACTTCCGGTCACCAGATCCGTTACTTCCTCCCAGTCGATTCCGCCCAGATCCAGACGCAGCGCCACCCAGCCGCGGGATGCCATGTAAGCTGGCAAATAGAACCTCTTTGGATCCGCGGCAGCGAGCCTCGCGTTGTCCCCAGGTAAGACTTTGCAGCTAACTGCAACAATGCCGTCGCCATGATGATCGAACAAAAACCACGCGAATGTCTTTTTCCTGACGGAAAAGCCCGCGTGGGCCCCGCACACCTCTCTCACCGCTTCCGGTAGACCCATACAGATCTTGCTCAGCTTTGTCAGCCGCCTGTCTTCACCGGGCGCTTTTACCATCGACTTCAAGGTATCATCAGGATCACTCGAAACTGCACCAAATATGACTACCGCGTCGCGCATCACCGCTGCTGACTGGCTCATGATCGCCCTCTACTTTGGCATTCTGCTTTGCGTCGCCTGGTGGGTGGTCCGGCGCAGCAAGGATTCGGCGACGGATTACTTCCTCGCCGGCCGCAACTTGGGCTGGTGGATCATCGGCGCCTCCATTTTCGCGTCGAATATCGGCTCCGAGCACATCGTGGGACTGGCGGGATCGGGCGCAACCAGCGGCGTGGCCTTTGCTCACTATGAGTTACACGCCTGGTGCCTGCTGGTGCTCGCCTGGGTCTTCGTACCTTTTTATATGCGCTCCATGGTGTTCACCATGCCCGAGTTCCTGGAGCGCCGCTTCAGCGAGAATTCCCGCTATATTCTGTCTGTCGTTTCGCTTATTACCTTTGTTATCTCAAAGATCGCGGTCGGCATCTTCGCCGGCGGCGTGGTGTTCGGAACGCTCTTCCCCGAAATGAACCTCAACATTGGTGGCGTAAATATTGATAGCTTCTGGATCGGCTCGGTCCTGGTGATCGTGCTTACGGGGCTTTACACCACGCTCGGTGGTATGCGCGCAGTCGCCTACAACGATGCCGTGCAAGTGACGGTTTTGATTATCGGTTCGGCTCTGCTTACCGCGTTCGGATTAGTTCGGCTGGGCGGGTGGGGCGAATTGCGGCACTGGTGCGGCTCGGACATGTTCAATCTCTGGAAACCGTTGATTCCAGCCGGAGTGGAAGGCACCTGGTCGCCCGTGATCGAAACGAACGCTGCCGGGCAGATTGTCAAAGAAGCCTGGTATTTCAACGGCTATTTTCCGTGGCTGGGCATGCTGTTTTGCGCACCCATCATTGGTTTGTGGTATTGGTGCACCGATCAATACATCGTGCAGCGGGCCTTAGGCGCACCGAACGAGACGGTTGCACGGCGGGGTAGCATCTTCGCCGCATTTCTGAAACTCTTCCCGGTATATCTCTTTTTAATTCCAGGACTTATCTGCTACGCGCTGGCGCGCAGCGGCAAGGTGGCGGAACTAGCACCCATGATCGGGCCGAATGGGCAGTCGATTCCAGCGCTCTCGAACGCTGCTTTCCCCATGATGGTGCAGTACTTACTGCCGCCCGGCGTTCGCGGGATCGTGGTCGCCGGTCTGCTTTCGGCACTGATGGGTTCGCTCGCCGGCGTTTTCAACGCCTGCTCCACCTTATTTACGGTTGACTTGTACCAGAAATGGAAAAAAGGAGCTTCGCAACACCAACTGGTCCGTACCGGCAGGCTCGCGACCGTCATCATGGTCCTGATTGCGCTGGCGTGGATTCCCGTCATCAAAAACGCTCAGGGGCTCTACACCTATTTGCAGGCGGTACAGGGGTATCTGGCGCCACCGATCTTTGTGGTCTTTTTCCTCGGTGTTTTTTTCAAGCGAATGAACGGGCACGGCGCACTGTGGGCAATGATTGTCGGTTTCGCGCTAGGGATATTCCGGATGGCGGTGGATACACCGATTACACTTGGACTCTCCGGGTTCGAGAACGGCTATCCGCAGGGATCGTTCCTCTGGATCGTAAACAATATCTACTTTCAATACTTCAGTGTACTGATTACGATCATCTCGGCAGTGGTGATGGTGGTGGTAAGCTTGATGACCCCCGCGCAGGATCCCTCGACAATCCAGAGCCTCACGTTCGGAACGGCCACGCCGGAAGATCTGAAACGGACACGGGCGAGCTGGGGATGGAAAGAAGTCGCTTCATCGGGTGCCGTCCTAACGTGCATTCTGGGCGCCTATCTTTATTTCAGAGGCTGATCGCAATTGGACTTGACTTGCAGCCAACGCTGGCCATGGAGGTCGAGTTCGGCTTCATCGACGGGGCCCCCGACGTCGCTCTTGTTGGGAAGATACTGAATGCTCAGCTCGACGAGGCGGCGCGCTTTGAATCGGTCAAATTCGCGCCCGCTCAGGTCCATGGATTTCCAACGCGCGCGCTCCGCAATGGCCCGGGGTGTCGTGGCGTGATCGAACTCAATGGCGATTTCGCTCTGGCCGAGGCCGAAGTATTTGGTGGATGCGTTACGCGAGGTCATGTCGCTTTCCTGGTGGGAGAGCTCACGCACGTCGTTCAACCCAATGCGGCTGACGTGCACCCATGCACTGCCGTCGCGATCGATCCCGGCGAGGACACCCGCAGCGGCGACGCCATCGTTTGACTGGATATAGGAAATTAACTGGTTGCGGGGAAGTGCGAGCAGGCGGCGCGCCATAGAGTCGCCCCACACGCGGAGCGCGGATTGCGCTGCGGCTCCGGAGACAGGCTGGCCGGAGAGCGTCTCAATGAGAATCTGGTCCATTTCGGTATCGGCGGCCCAGGTGCGAGCGGGACCAGTGACGATACCGGCGGCGGCAAAGAGGGTGTTCCCGTGGAGCGGTGCGATTTTACAGTAGGTGTCATCGACGCTGCTGACCGCAGTACCGTTGGATGTGCCGATGCGGCTGTCGGCGGCGAATAAGATATAGTCCCTCGCCTGGGCAACGATGATAATGGTACCGGCAGTGATGGCATCAGCGGCGCACAAGACGGAGCCGCCGAAAAAGAACAGAAGCAGTATCGCCCGCAGAGGAATAACTAAGGATAACAGCACGACGGTGGACACGCCCGAGGCAGGGCGCGCCGGGGCACTACGTCAGCGAGGCGATTTGGTATGGTGGTCACGATGACGGCGAGAGAGTGGGTCTATTGAGAAAATTTTGGCTGGCGATCGTTTGTTATAGTGCCGCTCACAGCGCAATGGCACCGAACTTTACGACTACTATTCAGATGATGAAGAGATCGGTCATCCCGCTAGCGTGCATCAGCGCAAGCGGAACAGTAGCGGAGACACTGTCGGTGCAAGGGACGGGTTTTTTCGTGGCGGCGGACGGAACGTTTGTTACCGCGAACCACGTTTTGGAAGGAATGCTGAGAGAGGCACAGGCCTCGCGATGCCCGTACTCGGCTTTCTACCTGCCGCAATCGGGCGGATGGAGCTCAGAGCAAGCGACGTTTCGCTCCGACTACTACCTATTCCACATCAACGAATGCAAGCGGGACCCGGACATCGACGTAGCGCAATGCAAAAGCGTGCGAAATCTCGAACCCACCCACAAGATCGTGCCCGTGACGTTTGACACGGCGATGCAACCGGATGGCACGACGGTGGCGTTCACGGGATTTCCGCTGCAATTTCAGGTACCGCTCAGCTCGATAGGAAATGTATCGGGGTATGTAAAGCCGCACGAAGACGGCAGGGGACCGCGCGCCATCATCATGGATAAATCGGCATGGCCGGGGGCGAGCGGCAGCCCGATGTATCTGATAACCGGCAAAGTGGTGGCGCTGGTAGGCCAACGCGGAGTCAACGACGGCAGCGGGAGAGCCATCGGCGTGCCAAGCCGGCTGATCAAGGAGTTTTTGGGGCAGAACGCGGCACACTAGGGACGGCGCGCCAGCAAATCCAGAACAGCGAACGCACTATCGAGTCTTGACAGGCCGCGAGCCAGTAATCAGGATATCCACGAGTCTCCGGGCGCTTTTCTGCCAGTCAGGGCTGGTGGCCACATTAGCGACGCCGATGAGAGCCCGCAGAAGATCGATTGGATCGAGGTCCTTCCTGATATCGCCGCTCTTGATCGCCCGTTTGACAAGTGCGCGAACCGCGTCCCAGATCTGGGAATAAAATGGCTCGAACACCTTCTTTGGATCGCCAACCAGTTCATTGAGCACGGGCGCGATGATCTGTTTGGCGGCGATATGGTCGACAAACAACAGCATCCAGGCGCGCAAGGCTTCGACTGGCGGCAGGGTCTCGGCAAACTTTCGTTCGGCGGAAGCGAGCTTCTCGACGTCTGTGCGATAGACGGCTTCCAGAAGCGCTGCGCGCGTCGGAAAGTGGCGATACAGCGTCCCGGGCCCAACACCCGCCTGTTTGGCGATCTCGTCCAGGCTGGCACTTGCGCCTGACAAAGAGAATGCCTGTTTTGCCACGTGCAGAATGCGCTCGCGATTGCGCAGTGCATCGGTGCGCGGTTTACGTTGTTTGGATTGCGAATCTTGCGCGTCCATTCAAAAAAGTTGCAACCGGAGATACTCTCCGGTAATCTTGTTATGCGGAGACAAACTCCGTTTTATCAAATTCGCGGCGGCCGGGCAATGCGTCCTGGATATCGACCATCAGCGTATTTTGAGCGAAACGGACGCCGTTCAGCCAGAGAGAAGGAGAAACCCGTGACCCTGCAGAGAAACCTGGGAGGCCATTTCACGTTCGCGAACACAAGCCTGACAATAAACCGCATGGGCTATGGCGCCATGCAACTGGCAGGTCCACAGGTGTGGGGACCTCCACGCGACCCTGAGGAAGCCATAAGAGTTCTGCGGAGCGCCGTCGATGCCGGCGTGAACCACATCGACACCAGTGATTTCTATGGACCTCACGTTACCAATCAGATCATCAGGCAAGCGCTGCATCCCTACCCGGATGGTCTTGTAATTGTTACGAAAGTCGGTGCACGCCGAACCGCCGATAAATCGTGGCTTCCCGCTCTTTCGCGCGAGGAACTGATCGATGCGGTTCACGGCAATCTTCGAAATCTCGGCCTGGATCAGCTCGATGTAGTCAATCTGCGGGTAGGCGGCATGGTGAAACCCGCGGAGGGATCCATCGAGGAGCCGCTGACCGCACTCGCCGACCTACAGAGCCAAGGGCTGATCCGCCATCTCGGCCTGAGTAATATCACATTCCGGCAATTCGACGAAGCCCGCAAGATTTCGCCAATCGTGTGCGTGCAGAATTTTTTCAACATCGCACAGCGTGAGGACGACCGGTTTGTGGATCAACTCGCCGGCCAAGGCGTCGCATACGTGCCTTTCTTCCCGCTGGGAGGATTTACGCCGTTGCAATCGACGGAGTTGGATGCGGTAGCGGCATCCGTAGGCACGACACCCATGCAGGTCGCGCTTGCCTGGCTGCTGCATCGCTCGCCGAATATCCTGCTGATTCCCGGCACATCTTCGGTCAAGCATCTACGCGAGAATCTCGAGGCAGCGACTTTGGAGCTTTCTCCGGAAACGATCGCGAAGCTCGATTCTATTGCGGAAAGGAAATCGAACTGAATGGGCTATCGAGGGACTAATGCGAACTTCTCGTACACGCCTCGGGCCTCCTCAAACTGCTCGAGCACGTGATGCTTCTCACTTTCTGATCGCCACCACGGCCAGTCATCCGCCATTTTGTGCAGTTTGTCGATCCAGCGGATAAAGTACTCCGCGGATTCGCGGTTCCGGATCGGATGGTCGCCTACATACACGCGAATGGCATTGGTTGCGGCCTGCGGGTAAGCTGCATCGAGAGAACGGCTGGCGGGGCCCTCGGCGTAGAGTGAATACCATGCGCTGCCAGTGACGGGCAGTCGAAATGCGAAGTGGCCGCTGGGCAAAAGTTTCTTCACCACCTGGCCGTTTGAGTAAAGCAGAACGCTCGACAGAGGTGCCATGGACCATACCGTACCCTCTACGGAGACAGTGCCACCCGCCGGAGGAAGCTTCAGCGAATCACCCGGCAAATGGCCGTTGATGCGAAAATCAAGCAACGGCCCAGTGCTGAAGAACGTGTGGCCCTGCCGCAGGCCTTCCAACCAAGCTTCCGCGGTCAGTGGGCCCGCGAGGTGCACATAGGTCCGGACGCTGCCGATCACATTGGTACGGTGGAGGCTGTTGATGGAGTCCTCGCCGCCAACGGGGGTGATGCGCAGATCATTATTCAGTGCCTGATGCCAAACCTTGAGTTGTGCGCGCGTCGAGTGCGACCATTCCAGTGCCTGCACGGTACCGAGCGCGGCATCTACCGGGAAACCTTTAGCCACGCCAAGCGAACCGTCGAGCGGGTCGGCGTCTCCCGCGAAGGCGTGCACATAGGTGGTGAAAGCCCCCTGGGCCGCAGCTTTGCGAAACATATCCGTGTTGCTGGGATACAAGCTTTCAATCGCAGTGCCTTCGTAACCCGTGGTAAATGGCGAGATCAAATGGTCCTTGAGCCCGAGAAATGAGACGTGGCCGTAAAACGGCGGCCGATACTCTTCGCCCACGATGACCTTGAGACGCGGATCGCTCTTCGAAATGGGATGCTCGCCGCCGCCCGGGGCAAAATACTGCCAGTCGAGAATGCGGTTGTCCTTATTGGCGATCAATTCGTTGAGCACATCCTGATCCTCGGCACGCGACATCATACGCAGATTGTCGAGTGTATTCGAGAGATTGCCGCCATAGTTCATGTGCACGTGAGTAGAGCCGCTGTACCAGCCAAGCGCACGCAGGTCTACGATGGGATGCAGAGTCAACTTGAGCGCCGTAGTTGCTCCTTCGCGCACCGCTACCTGCCGTTCTGCGTGATAAGAAAAACCCTTGACGGCCGCGATCGTCATCGTGCCGGGAGGCAAATCGACGGTGAATTCACCTGCGGTGTGGAAGAAATGCCGGCCAGCCAAGCCGACGCGCGCGTAAGCGTCAGCCGGCGCATAGAACTTTCCATCAGCCGCGAGGTACTCGATGCGAGCCGCCGTTGGTGCACCCGTTTTCTCATCTTCAACACGCACTCGAATCCGGCCCATAGGCCGTTTCCAGTGCCGCTGTTTGATTACCACCTTCTTCCGGGCACCTCCATAGGTTTCGATGACGCATAGCTGCGGCAAGCCGTCTTCATTCGAAATGTAGGCGATCGATTCTCCGTCAGGCGACCAGCGCGGGTGGAAGTCGTCGAAGTTTCCGAACGTCAGCTTATATGGCGCCCCGCCCTGGAGCGGTATCGCGTAGAGGTGTGCGTACTGGTCGCCTGCGCCCGCGGTTGAGGAGTAAACAGTGCGCTTGCCGTCGATGGATACGTCGGGGCGCGTACGGTAAAGCGACTGCTCGCCGAGGATGCGCTGGGCATGCTCCATTGGGTCGTTTTGAGAGGCGGTGAAGGGAACTGCCAGATGCCACAGGTCGCCCGAACCAAGAGGCACACCGCGATTGGAAACGAAAACAATCTCCTTGCCGTCAGGCGTCCAAGCCGGTTCGATGTGCATATCCCAGGGACCAAAGTACAGCCGGTCACGCGCATACCGGTTGTCGCGGGTGAGCGTGATCTCGTCACCAGCCCAGTGCCCGTCGCGGATTGGCCGCATGTAGAGATTGAAGTAACCGTTGGGGCGGGTTGAAACGTAGCAGAGCCAATGCCCGTCAGGGGAAAAAACCGGGTCGGTGTAAATCTGCTGATCAGCGGTGAGCGAATGTGTTTCGCCGGTCGCGACATTCAAAATTTCCAGTTGAATGCTTCTGCCGTCATCATCCGCGGTGTAGACGATCCATTTCCCGTCAGGGGACCAGGCGGGTGAGGAATGATACTTCGGGCCATACGTCAGCTCCGTGGCGGATCCCGTGTTCGGATCCACCGTCCAGATGGATCCCTGCATAGCAACAGCAATCGATTTCCCGTCCGGCTTCCACGCAGGCGCCCAGGGAGTGCTGCCGGGAGATGGTGGGAAATAGTAGTTCCACATGTAACTATCGCCGTGCTTAGAGGCCGGGTACTGGGCAGCCTGCGGCCATAGCACGGGCGCCGTCACCAGCGCCAAAAAAACAAAAGCTCGCCCGGTATTGTTCAATATCCCTCCTGCGGATCGATTTCCAGCCGGTCAATCGAAAGGAGCGCGCGCCCAACCGACTCACGACCCCGTTTGCTACTTGACTATGGTGAGGGTGATCTGCGACGGATACATTTTCGAGTGGTGCACCACATTGTGTGCCACCACGCCCTTTACCTCGTCGTAGTTGTTACCGCCGGTGTTCATATTCCGATCGAAGCGCGGGAAATTGCTGCTCGACACCTCGATGCGGATTTGATGGCCAGCCTCAAAGTAGTTGCTGGTCGTCATCGGCTGCAACGCCACCTTGTACACCTTACCCGGCTCCATCCACACCGGAGGTCTTTCGTATCCCTCCCGATAGCGCAGCCGCTGAATGGTCTCATCCAAGTTGTAAGCCGTGCCGTCGGGATAAACGTCGACCAGCTTGACCGTGATGTCGGTGTCTTTGACGTCCGAGGACACGTACAGCGTGGCATCGATGGGACCGCTCACCTCGATCCCTTCCTTCAATGGCTCGGACGAGTATACGAGGATGTCGGCGCGAGCTTCCATCTGGCGCTGGTCAAAGGCACCTCCTGCAACGGCATTACCTGTACAGCAGACATTGCCGCCGTGAGAAGGCACGGGATTCGTGGGATCGTACACGAAGGCGTCCGGATTGTCGCCGGTTGGCGCAACAGCCGTCAAGCCGCCCTCGCCGAAGAGGCTGTTTGCTTTGCCACTGCTGGAAAGGAACAAGGTCATCGGCTGGGCACCTTTTGGCGGCCAGGTATCCGACGTCTGCCACTTGTTCATACCCATCGTGTAATAACGAACGCGCGGCATCTTCTCCAGGATGTGGTTGTCCTCGCCCTTGAGGAAATAGTCGAACCAGCCGTAGGTCAGCTCGTCATAATCCAGGTGGGCATCACCTACTTGACGTTCGCCGACTACGGTGTCCTCCGTCGCCGCTTTGTACTGGCAGTGAAGCGTGGGCGCAATGATGGCATATTGCTGGTTGGCGATCTCCGGCCGGGCTGTCTTCCGCACATAATTGTAAGCGGCCAGGTTGGGTCCGATGGACACGTCGTACCAGGACATGAACCAAAAGCCAGGAACGTTGATGGGCATGTTGTCGTGCCAGAGCCCGCCGCGATACCAAGCCGGGTCGTTAGGAGTTCGCTTGATCATGGCGCCGCCGGTGCTGACCTCCATGCGGTCGGCAAAAATTCCCTGTGGCCCATCCACCGCCTTAATAATGTCCATCACGGGAAGGTGCCGGAGCGCCTTCGACCAGTCAACGGGCGGCATTTGCGGCGCCAAATCGAATGATTTCGACTCGCGAATCAGATCCTCCTGGGAGGTGTTTGCCGGGAACATGGGCCGCACCTGGTTCTGTTCTCCGTAAATCCAAGCCGCGAAGAGCATCTGGAAGGCGCCACCGCGATACCAGTTCCCCTGTTCAAAATACGGGCCGACGCGGCCCACGCCGGCGCCGAATCCTTGCGGGATCATGGCGGCAAACGCCGGATTTCCCTGGGCAGCCACGCCCAACTGCCATTCGGCGGTCGAAGAGCATCCAATTGTGCCGACCTTGCCGTTGGACCAGGGCTGCGAAGCGATCCACGAGATCGCATCCACGCCATCGGTGAGCGGAGCACCGAGAATGTCATAGTTGCCTTCCGAGAAGAAGTGGCCGCGTTCATTCATCTCGACAAAGGCATAGCCCCGCTTGACCGCATCGAACTCCGAGGTCAGATCGCGCGGCGTGCCGCTGCGCACATCCCAGTAGTTGAAGTTGTAGGGTGTGCGGACAAAGATCGCGGGGTACTTCTTGGAGGTGTCTTTGGGGTGGTAGACGTCGGTTGCCATTCGCTTGCCGTCGCGCATGGGCACCATCAGCTTACGATCGATGACGGCGATTGACTCCAGTTTCTTCTCCAGCGCGGTTCGCTCTGCGGGGTCCAACGGCTTCCGCTGTTGGGCAGGAGCGCGGGGAATGGCGATGAGGATTATTCCCCCAGCCAACAACAGCATGGTACGGGAGACGGTCCGGGCTTTCGGTTTTTTCTTCATGGCCACGGTGTGGATTGTACATCAACTGCCTGACAGGCGCCTTTTCCCGCATTCCGCACAGATGCGGCTGTCGACGATGACGACGAATGAGATCTTGGTTGGCCTCCCGGAATGCGAGGAGGGCGCCTGCGGGATTTACGCTTAACGTAGCCGTAATCGTTTGTTGACCTATTCGTAACGTAATTGAGAAGATAGTGTCTCCCTATGCGAATACTGCCGCGTGAAGAGAAATTCTACGAGCTCTTCCTGAGCCAGGTGGATTTGATCTCGGAGGCCTCTCGTCTATTGCTCCAGGGAGTCAAAACGGGCAACGCGCGTTTGACGGAAGTTGCCAAGGATATCAAAAGGCTGGAGCACCAAGGCGATGACGTCATCCACGATATCTTCACGCGCCTCAACTCAACCTTCATCACTCCGCTCGACCCCGAGGACATACATTCTCTTTCCACTCGGTTAGACGACGTCCTCGACGGCATTGAAGACACGGTGCACCGTATGGCGGCTTATCATATCAGCCCGATTCCGCAAGGGATGGTTTCCCTTTCCGAGATGATCTACTCCTCAAGTCGGGCCCTGAAGAAGGCGTTTGAAGCGCTCGACAAGCAGAAGGAGGTGATGGAGCACTGCATAGAAATCAACCGCCTGGAAAATGAAGCCGATCACTTGTACCGTGGCCTGGTGGAGGAGCTATTCGAGAAGGAGAAGGATTGTATTACGTTACTCAAGGTCAAGGAAGTCTACGAGTTTCTGGAGGACACCACGGACCGCTACGAGGATGTGACTGACGTATTGCAGAACGTTGTCGTCAAAAACAGCTAGCCTAGGCGATGTCCACGCTCAACCTGGTCATTCTAATCATCGCGATTGCGCTGGTTTTCGATTTCATCAACGGCTTCCACGATTCGGCGAATTCCATTGCCACCATTGTGGCTACGAGGGTTCTGAGCCCGCTACGGGCCGTGGCATGGGCTGCCTTCTTCAATTTCGTTGCGGCTTTCACTTTCGGTACGGCGGTGGCGGACACAGTGGGCAAAGGATTCGTGGATTTAAGTATCGTGACGCCATATGTGGTTCTGGCGGGGGTAATAGGTGCGATCGTCTGGGACTTGATTACCTGGTGGCTCGGCTTACCCACTAGTTCTTCGCATGCGCTGATCGGAGGGTACGCCGGTGCGTCGATGGCACGAGCGGCATTTCTTTACGGCTTCAGCGGCAGCTTTCGTGGCCTGACCCTCGGAAAATGGCCCCAGACGCTGCTTTTCATCGTGTTTTCACCGATGATTGGTCTGTTTCTGGCCTACACGCTCATGATCGTCGTCTATTGGCTTTTCCGCAATGCGACACCCGCCAAAATGGACAAGTACTTTCGTAAGCTCCAGTTGCTCTCGGCGGCCGCTTTCAGTTTTGCGCATGGGTCTAACGACGCGCAGAAGACCATGGGGATTGTAGCCGCTGTGTTGTACTCCGCGAAATACTTGCCGACCTTACATGTTCCGGTGTGGGTGATCTTTTCCGCGCACGGCGCCATCGGCCTGGGCACTCTGAGCGGTGGTTGGCGCATTGTGCGCACCATGGGCGGCCGTATCACGCGCCTCAAACCGCGGGGGGGATTCTGTGCGGAAACAGCCGCCGCGCTGTCCATTTTCTTTCCCACTTTCTTGGGGCTTCCGGTCTCGACTACCCACGCCATTGCAGGTTCGATCGCCGGCGTAGGATCGTTCCACCGGGTAAAGGCGGTGCGCTGGGGGATCGCCAGGAATATTGTATGGGCCTGGGTCATGACTATTCCGGCTGCGGCGACGATTGCCTGGATTGTATTCGCGATCATCCGAGACTTGGTGCCGAATGCGTGAAATCAGCCGCTCCGAAAACGCGGTTCGCCAAGACATGAGTGTTACAATGCCACCGTGCTCCGGGGGTAGTGAGAACCGGCTGTGCCGAGCCTCTATCAGAGCCGGCGCTGGGTAAAGGCAAAGACGTGGTAGTTCTTCGAAGCCCTCTTTTCCGCAAACTCCTTATCAGCGCATTCGTTCTGATCGCTGGTCCCGTATTGCTCGTCGATTCTTTCCTGACAAGCTTCATGAGCAAGGGGGAAGTGCAAAATGCGCAGCGCCGCTTGACAGCGGAAGCGCGTATTTTAGGCGGGGAACTTTCCCAGGTGGAGCCGGCGCGGCTGGGGAATTGGGCTGGCGCGAAGTCGGCCCTATCTGAAACCCGCATCACAATCGTTGATCCGCAAGGGCGAGTGCTAGCCGATACGGAGCGCAATCCCGGAGATATGGAGAATCACGCCAACCGGCCGGAGATCCTGGAGGCGCGAACCGGCGAGATTGGCTCAGCCATCCGCCACAGCGCAACCCTGGATCGTGATCTCTGCTATGTGGCTTTCCGCCTACCTTACCGAGGTGTGGACGGTTATATTCTGCGGCTGGCAATCCCATTGCAGCAACTGGATGAGGCAGTGGCGACGATGCGCTGGTGGCTCTGGGGAGGCTCGCTGATCGGTTTCACGGCTGCCATGAGTATCGCAGCCCTGTTTTCATTGCGGTTCGCTCAGCGTGTCCGCCACATGCAGTCCTTCGCGGAACGCCTCGTCGAAAATCAGGAGCAGCAGGATTTGCCGTCCGAGGCTGATGACGAGTTGGGCTGGCTTTCGCGGTCGCTGAACCATGTGAGAGATCAGTTGCGCGAATCCCTTCAGCGGCTGACCTTGGAGGCAGCCAGCCGCGAAGCTATTCTCTCCAGCATGGTGGAGGCGGTTCTGGCCGTTGACTCGCAGATGCGCATCACGTTTTACAACGCATCGTTCTCACGTGTGGCTGGCCTGACGCTGCCGCCGCCGGACCGCGTGCCGTTGCTGGAGGTAGTCCGTGACGCCGAACTCCTCACCGTACTGTCGGAAACGCTGGCTTCAGGCAAACCAGTGAAGCGTCGATTGGAACTGCTGGCGGCGAGTGGCCGGTCCTTTGAAATTCAGGTAGTACCTCTCGTTTACGCATCTGGACGAGGTGCTCTGGCTGTACTCCACGACATAACCGATCTGGAGCGGCTCGAACGAGTTCGCAAGGATTTTGTGGCAAATGTGTCTCACGAACTTCGAACGCCTTTAGCGGCTATATGCGGGTACACCGAGACGCTGCTCGAAGGCGCGCTGCACGACTCGGAAAACAACCGGAAGTTCCTGGAAATCATCGAAGCGCAAGCAGCGCGGTTAAACCATGTAGCGTCGGACCTGCTGGTCTTGTCGGAGTTGGAATCAGACACGAACGAAATGGCTACTCCGGAGCGTATTTCCGTCCGTCAGGTTTTGGACAACGCGCTTGTTGCGGTGCGCGCCGAGGCCCGCGTACGGGATGTGCGGCTCATCCTCGATCGTATTGATGACACTTACGTGTTGGGATCGAAGCTTCGCCTTGAACAAGCACTGATCAACCTTCTGGACAATGCCGTAAAGTTCAACCGTGTGTCCGGCGAGGTCCGTATCGATGTCAGGAACGTACGCGACAGGCAGGTACGCGTCACGATAGCGGATACGGGTATCGGCATGCCTTCAGGCGTTTTACCGCGCATTTTCGAACGGTTTTACCGCGTGGACGAAGCCCGATCCCGCGCAGTCGGGGGGACGGGGCTGGGTCTTTCCATCGTCAAACACGTAGTGGAGAGGATGAACGGAAGCATCACCGTCGAGAGCGAGTTCGGCAAGGGCTCAGTCTTTGTAGCCACGCTTCCTTCGGAAAACAAGAACTAGGACCAGACCTTCACCCGCGCGGGGTCAGTTCTGTTTCAAGTCTTCCGGCACGGGGATGGTCACTTTGCCTGTAGCCGCCCATTCAGCGCCGCGAGTTAACGACCCAGCGAATCCCGTGCTCTTCATCGCGTCCGAGTCATGTCCCAGCGCGGTCACGAATACGCGGCCATTCCCGTAGTTCACAGTCCACAACATGGGCTGGTTGAGACCCGGTCCGGGAATTGGTTGCTTCTCGCCAGGCCTGTACTTCGAATGATCATCCCAGGCTGTAGCGAGCACGTGGTAGGTCCCCTCCGGCTGCCATTTCAGATTGGCATAAAGCTCATCGTTGGCCTGCACAAAGGAATCCTTCATGCCCAATGTGATGGGGTGCCCCTGGTCCCTGATTCCCACGATAAAATCATGGCGTGCGGAATGGTGACCATTGTCCGGCCGCCAATTGGCCCCGCACATCGTCTCGTACTCGTTCCAACCGTCGAAAGCCGCTAAGGAGAAATGGTAGACAACCAGCCCCTTGCCTCCACGTACATACTTCTCAATCGCCGTTTCTGCTCGTTGGCCCCACCGCAAATCCGGTTGTTTCTTTTCGTAGTAATTCAAGATGACGACATCGTAAGGCGCAAGCGTCTCCGGTCCGGCCCCACGGAATTCTTCCGTGACCCGAACTTCGAACCTGCCCGTCTCCTCCAATAGGTTGCGCAACACAGGTGTAGTCGCTCTCCAATCATGGCCATTCTGGCCCGTGATGATCAACGCCTGGATCTTGGCGTTGGGGGTTTGTCCGGCCGCCAAGGGAACGGCCATGAGTAAGAACGTCCGTAATATGGCTTTCAAGATGGCCTCCTTATTACTTATCCTTCTCCCCAAAAATGGTGTTATACCATTTGTCGTCGGCTCTTATCGGTTCATCCGCCATGGTTCTTTTTCACGCCTTTGTCGGCCTGAACCTGTTTCAGTCAGCTTTTACGAACTGGTGTCCGATGATGACCATTTTGAAGAAGGCCGGCGTACCGCGATGAGAACGGCTGGTGATTACCGGCCAGCAAATTCGGCCGATGTCGTCGTTCTCGTGCGTAGGGCCTTCGGGCCGCGCCATCATACTTCAGCCTGGGCGCAAAAGCAGAGGCAAAGAGGGACCTGAATCATTCTCAAAAGATTGCGACAGGTGCGCCGATTCACGGGCGGGCACTCCTCCTGGCCGCCACCAGCAAGCGAGAGGGCACTGGCACCGAAGAGCATTCTTTTCACCGTGAAACGAACATAGGAACTCCGTATTGCAATTAACCCTGTGTGGCCGTATAAAGAATGCACCGTAGGCGCCAACACGACGCTTTGGACGGGGGGAGCCAGTGTTGTTCACCGAATTCAAAACACGGTGCAGGTTGTGTCCGCGGGTAGGAGGTGCTCGATGGTTGGCCCAAGGAAATTGTTCGATGCCATTGCATTCTTTGTGCTCTATGCCGGCTTGGTCTGGAGCCAGCAAAGGAACACCGCGGGTCTATACGGGCGTGTGACCGACCAGCAGTCGGCGGCGATACCGGAAGCCGCGATCACGCTCGTCCACGCTGAAACCGGCATTGCGCGAACGGCTCAGTCGAACAGCATCGGGGAATTCGAATTTCCAGCCATTCCCGTTGGGACGTACAACCTCAGGGTACGCAAACAGGGCTTTTCCTCTGTGGAGCAGAAGGGCATCGAGCTGCAGGTGAATGATAATCGGCGCGTCGACGTCTCTCTGGCCTTGGGTGAGGTGAACACGACGATCAATGTCGACGCACAAGCGGCGGCGGTAGAAACCAGCGGGGCGATGCTAAAGGACACCGTAGACACCCAGCGCGTCGTGGACCTGCCTCTGAACGGCAGAAACCTAGCCGACCTGGCGTTTTTGGTGCCAGGTGTCCAATCGGCTTCGGGCGCTGCCGGCGGCAGTGGGGATGGAGCCAAGGCCCCAATCACAACCCGCTACTTTTCCGTCAACGGCTCACGGCAGAACGTCCTCCGCTACACACTGGACGGCGGTGATAACGAAGATACGCTACAGAATACCGGGCTGCCTTTCCCTTTCCCCGACGCAGTGCAGGAGTTCAGCGTGGAGACAGCGAACGCAGGTGCCGAATTCGGCCGGGCATCGGGCGGCTCGGTGAACATCGTGACAAAAAGTGGCACCAATTCCTTCCATGGAGATGGATTCTGGTTCGTTCGCAATACGACATTTGACGCCAACAACTTCTTTTCGCACTCCCCGGACCAGCTGAAACGCAACCAGGCTGGAGGCACAGTGGGAGGTCCCGTTATCAAGAACAAGCTGTTTTTCTTCGGCGGCTATCAGCAAACCTGGCTCCGGCAGCAGAGCGGGAGCGGCACGGCGCTCAGCATGCCGGCCGCCTTTCGCACCGGAGATTTCTCCAGCCTCTTGAACGGATCGAGTCCGGTCGTGATCAGCGATCCCGCAACGGGCCAGCCGTATGCCAACAATCAGATTCCAAGCTCCCAATTATCACCCGCTGCACAAAACCTGTTGAAGTACGCACCCGTTCCGGGTGCCGATGGATTCGTCCACTTTGCTTTGCCCTCTCAGCAGAATGCCAAGGAGTGGATCGCGCGCGGCGATTACGCCGTGAATAGTCGCAACAACGTTTCCGTACGGCTCTATCACAATGTCAATCAAGCTCCAGCTGAGATGGATTCCGGCAACATATTCTCAAACCAGCGCGGCGTCACCGGCACGACAGAAACGGGAACAGTCGCTGACACGTTTACCGCGTCTCCCAACCTGGTAATCGACACTCATTTCACGGCGAACAGGTTCGGCGGAAACCGAACCAACGATTTTCCGGGCAGCATTCAGACGCTAGGTGTGAACATCAACCCGTCCTCGAGCGAGATCGCGGTGGCGATCAACGGTACCAGCAATATTAATTTGACCAGTGCACGCCCCGCCGTGTTTGCGCGCGCTAATTTTGAACTGACGCACTCGTGGCAATGGGTCAAGGGCCGCCACAGCTTTAGTTTTGGGGCGCAGATCGAAGATTCCCGCTATAACGAATACAACACGTTCCTAGGCTCCGGACAGTTTCAGTTCAACGGACGTTGGACCGGATTCGACCAAGCCGACTACGTGATCGGTGCTATGTCCGATTTTCAGCAGGGAAATGGCGAGATCGAGTTCAAGCGCCTCCACTATCTTGGCCTTTACGCCGGTGACACCTTCCGCATCACGCCACGCTTGACGCTGAATTACGGGCTTCGATATGAGCCATATTTCCCGATGACCGATCTGAACGACCGGGTTGCGGTATGGAAGCAAGAGGCATACGCCGCTAATTTCATTTCCCAGCGCTATGTGAATGCGCCGCCGGGCTTGTTGTTTCCAGGGGATACATTCGGCGGCGCTACCATCCCGCGAGGTGGTTACCAAAAACAACTGAAGGGGGTCACACCGCGTATCGGCTTGGCGTACGATGTTTTCGGTGACGGCAAAACCAGCGTGCGTGCAGGGTATGGAATGTACTACGACACTCCTGAATTGTTCCAGTTAAACAATATGAACGATCAGGCGCCGTTCAGTTTCACCGTGGAATTCCTCAACGGCTCGTTCGATAATCCTTATGCGGGCCGCAGCCAATATAACATTTTTCCGTTTTCCGGAGATTTCGCCAAGAATTCTCCATTCCCAAGTCCGGACAACGCCGTTGCAGTGCAACCCAAAATGCCAAGGGCGTATTCCCAGAACTGGAACTTGACGGTCGAGCATCAGTTTCGGCAGGACTGGGTCCTGCGCCTGAGCTATGTGGGAACGAAGGGCACACATCTCTGGGCTGATTACGACACGAATGCGCCGATCTACAATTTCGCCGAGTCCCTAAGCGCAAATCAGCAAAGTTATGATTCCCGCCGTCCCCGGCAACAATACGCGAGCGTCGACTTGCTATTTGCTGGCCTGAATCAAGCCTACAATTCTCTTCAAGTTTCCTTAAACAAAAGGTTGCAGCATGGAATCATCAATCAGCTCAGCTATACATGGGCCAAAAACATTGATTACATGTCTTCAAATTTTGAAGCCACGTCCAACGCTATCCCGGATCCCTTCAACCCCTTCAGGTTCCGCGGGCCTTCGGATTTCGATCGCCGCCACCGGCTTGTGGATTCGTTCGTTTGGCAGATTCCGGATGCGGGCCGAACGATGAATTCGGCAGTCGCCAGCGGGATCCTGCGCGATTGGCAGGCGGGCGGCATTATCACCTTGCAATCGGGCAGTCCTTTCAGCATCTATAGTACGGACGACTCCGTTGCGGGCGCAGGAACAGCAAATGCAGATACCCTCGGACCGGTCGCGCTCTCCAGTTCCCGAAGTCGTGGTGCGCAGATTGCCGAGTTTTTCAACACCAATGCGGTCACGCAGGCTGCTCCGGGCACTTATGGAACGCTGGGACGGAATTCTTTAGTAGGGCCGGGATTCGCGAACGTCGATTTCACCGTCTCGCGGGCCTTTCCACTTTCGTTTCTTGGCGAGGGTGGTAAATTAATGTTCCGTGCCGAGTTTTTCAACCTCTTCAATCGCCCGAATCTGGATAATCCCGGCGATCCGAATCTCGCCAATCCGGGTAATCTGATTGGAACGGGCAGCTTCGGCCAAATCACTGCTACGGCCAACGACGCGCGAATTCTGCAGTTCTCGCTTAAGTTGTTGTTCTGACTAGCGCTCAGAAATCCTGAAGGAGTCCACGCGGGTCCGGGCGCCTGGATGATCGTACCAGGCTCACGAAAACCAGCGTGGCGAGACATGGAATGATCGCTGCGCCGGCAATGACCGGCGCGAACGAGGTTGCGTCGGTGATGCGGCCGATCAGGTATGTAGAAATCATAGTGCCGATCCCAGCCCCGGTACCCGCCATTCCCGCCACTGTGCCGACCGCGGAAGAGTGAAACACGTCCGTCGGCAAGGACAAAAACATCGTGGAACACGCGGCATACGCGAACGAGGCGTAGGCAAACAGAAGGAGTGCCAGGAAATAGTTTGATGTGTAAAGCACCAAAATCAGGGATACCATGCTGGGACCGAAAATCAGCAAAACGGTGCGCCGGGCCTTGCCAATAGGCCAGCCTCGCGAAATCCAGTGACTCGAAATACCTCCGCCTGCGAAATTTCCGAGATCAGCACCCAGGAAGGGCATCCAAAAGCCTAAAATACTGAACTCCAGCCGGAACCCTTTGCTTGCCAGGTAAATCGCGAACCATTCCGAAACGAAGAACCAGAACGGATCCAACAGAAAGCGCCCGAGCACGATACCCCATGTCTGCCGGTAGCGCATCAGGTCGCGCCAGCGCGGAGCTGCGGCGGCCTTTTGAGGCTTGATGTGCGTGACATCGCGGATATAGTCGAACTCCTCGGATGAAACTTTCGGGTGGCTTTCCGGATTTCGGTAATATCGCAGCCAAAAAAAGAGCCAAATGAGCCCTAAGCAACCGGTAAGAGCGAATGCCGGACGCCACGTTCCCAGCAACTTGTATGCATAGAGCACAATGAAGGGCGCCACAGCGCCCCCGATCGAAGTTCCGCTATCGAAAAGCGCCACGGCCCATGCGCGCTCACGGGCGGGAAACCATTCGGCAACGGTCTTCGCTGCGCCCGGGAAATTCGGGCCCTCTCCGAGGCCCAGCAGAAATCGAAAAATTCGAAACGAAGCCAGGCCTTGGGCGAAGGACGTCGCCATTGCCACGACAGAGTAGAAGGCCACGACCAGCGCGAAGCCCAGGCGCGACCCCAGAATGTCGAATAAGCGCCCGCCGACGCCTTGCATGATCGTGTAAGCCACGCGAAAGGAGATTAAAAGCGAAGCGAAGTCGGAGTTAGTCCAGTGAAAGTGGATTTTAAGAATGGGCGCCAGCGCGCTGAGGGTTTGCCGGTCGACATAGTTAATGACGGTGGATGCGAAAAGCAGTGCGCCGATCGACCAGCGAACCCGTGACCGGCGTTTTTTGGGAACCGGTGGCAGCACTCGTCACCGGCTGTGCGAAACCGCGGGCCGTCGAACCTTGTGGTAGGCAACTTTGGCAATGGCAAACGCGATCTCGTCGACATTCTGTTCGTTGTAATTCTCCGTTAGTTCCAGAGTGATCCAACGATCGAAGGCTTGCTCCGCGACGGGGCACAATCCGGGCGGGTAGCTGCGATTCGCGCCCGTGTCGAGTGACTGGAACGGGTAATGCGAGAACGGGTATGCCGAGCGTTTTTGAAAAATGTCGTACATGTATACCGGCCGTCCCCCGGTGAGCAGATGGGCTTTGGCGTTTACTCCTTCTTTCTGGAGCGCATGAGCAAACTCCTCCGCTGTACAACCCAAAACTTCGGGATGAATCTTGAATAGATAAAGGAAATAGGAATGCTTCGACCCGGGCGCAATCCGTTGGAGCGAGATGCCTTCGACCTCACCCAGCGCCTCAGAAAGTCGAGTCCCGAGTCCCCGCCGGTGTTCGGTGAATTCCGGGAGTCTTTCCAATTGGGCTAAGGCAACCGCTCCCTGCATCTCTGTCATCTGATAGTTCGTTGCCAGGAAAAATGGATTCCGGATGCCTTCTTCCCGCTGGTAGCACTTGTCGAGCAACAAAGATGCATAGTAGCGCAGGCGATCGTCATCGGTCAGAACCATGCCGCCCGAACCTGCCGTGATGTGCTTGAAATGGTTCAGTGAATAGCAAGAGATACAGCCGCGGCGGCCGACTAGTTCCCCCTGGTACTCGCATCCATACGCTTGCGCGCAGTCTTCGATAACGCGGATGCCGCCTCGAAGGCCGATGTCGACGAATTTAGCGGTATCAGCTGCCAAGCCCGCGTGATGCACGACGACAATAGCGCCGGTTCTGGATGTTATCGCGGCCTGCACCGCGTTCGGATCGAGATTGAGGGTCTCAGGTTCGACGTCAGCAAATACCGGCACCAAGCCTTGGTAGAGGATGCCGGTAACGGTGCCCATATCGGTAATCGGGGAAGTGATCACCTCTGTTCCGGGCGCGAGTTGGAGCGCAGCGATTGCGATGTGGACGGCTGCGGTTCCGCTCGAACACGCGACGCAATACTTTTTTTCGTACATCGCGGCGAAGCGGCGCTCGAGTTCTCGAACCTTCGAACCAAGATGAAAAAAGAGCGTATCCGAATCGATGACTTCGTTGAGGTATTTTTTTTCGAGCTCCCCGTGCCGTTTACGCGGAGGGATCGGCATCTGCACGGCTGACGGACCTCCGTCAATCGCCAGCCTCTCGGTAACGTCAAATTTGTTGCTTGGCTTCATAGGTCAATTGGCGGCGCCTCCATCGACTGAGACAGAATTGGCGGGCACATCGTTCGCCTTTTCAATCGCTTGACGTGCGAGGCGAAGATCGTTCGCACGAAGGGCGATCTCCCGGCTGCCACGGCCGACGACATGCAGAAAGAAATCTGCTGCGGTAGAGAGTCGATTGCCGAACAGCAGGGCCCCGGCAACGTTCTGGAGCACGAGCATGGGTTGGTGCGGGGGCACGTTTGTGGAATCGAACCCCGATATCTCGAGGTGGGTGACATCGTCGAGCACCATGGCCGGGCGGCCATCCGGTTCGGCGGAGTGAACCTTCACATTTCGCAAAGTGAGACCATCGACGTGCTTGCTGTACAAGGCCAGCGCCGGAAGGTCTCCGAACAAATCCGGGTCCGGATATTTCGCGTCCGCCTCGGGAACATTGATGTCGCGAGCCGCCATGCCGCCAGCCGCCGTCACGTTCAATCCATCGATCGTTACGTTTTGGATGCGGCCGTTTGCGACCCCGGTGATCGTGCTCGCCAGTGAAGCGCCGCGTGCCACCACGTTTTGAATGGAGACGTTCCGGATGGAACCAGGGACCGGCTGAGCCATCCCGCGACCACGATTGCCCAGCCGGATAAATATCGGAGATATAACATCCTCCATCGAGATATTCGAAACCACGACACCATCTATGTGCGATCCATCGACCGATTCGATCGAAATCCCCCCCAGCCCTTTGCGGCCGTACGGCCGGCGCAGCATGACGCAGTTCGTTACCGAAACGTCGCGCAGGTCTCCGGCCGTTTCGGTGCCGAATTTGAAGTGGTTGCAAGACGTTCGCAACACGCAGTTGGCGACGACCAGATGCTCGGTCGACCGCGGCTTTCCGAGCGCCATGCTCGCTTTGGGACAGACCGCGTCATCCCAGGCATCTATGTAGCAATTGGTGATGCGGATATACCGGCAGCCGTCCGTGTCTACGCCATCGGCGAACCCGTTGATGAGCTTGACCCCTTCCACTTCAATGTAATCTGTCCCCGCAAAACTGATGTTGTAATTTGGCGCGTTACGAATGGTTATTCCTCGGACGGAGATCCATTCCGAGTTCTTGATGCCAATCGGTTTCGGGCCGCCACGCCGAGGACGATTGCCATCAATCGTACCCGTTCCTTCAATAACGACGTTGTGAACACCGTCTCCCGACAGAAGCGCGTAATGAAAGTAGGTGGTCTCGGTGTCATCCCAAGCCTGCGGGGCGGACATACGGCGGCGTTCCGGCAGCGTACGCGTTACGAAACTGACTTCCGGCTCAATCGTCTTAGCGGGACGCTCCAGGTGGTACGGCAGTTCCTCGTACGCATCAAAGTCGCCGTCATCCGGGCTGAACACCAACGTTGCGCCTTGCTCAATCCGCAGCGTGAGATTGCTGCGCAGGTGGATGGTGCCGCTAACGTAACGTCCGGGCGAGATCACAACCGTACCGCCCGCTTCTGCGGCCTTGTCGATAGCTGATTGAATGGCCTTGGTGTCCTTCGTAACACCGTCAGCCTTGGCGCCGAAATCGCGCACATCCAGCACGCCGGCCGCGCACGGATTACCAAGCGTGGCGAGCGCTGCAACCGTCAGCAATAGGCGATCCCAATTTGCACTATTCATACTGCGCGATGAGTTCAAGCTGTACCCCCTAAGCAACGATTCGCAAACCAACAACGAAACTCATTAGACGGCTGATAAGGGCCTGAATTCAAGAGCTATGGGCAATATTCGTTGCAGGGTGAAATTAATCGGCGGGCAAAAACAATGATCTCTGGACCAGTTCTCTGGACAAATCGAGCGAAGCTAGAAGTGCGCAACCTACAGGCCCGGCGTCTTTGCGGAAGGGCGCAATACGGATTTCCAGACGTCGCGAAACGGTTTCGAAGCATTGATCGCGAACAGACCGGGTGACCGCTTCCAGAAAGAAATCGCTGGCTGCATTCGCAAATTTCCCGGCGAGCACTACCAGAGACGGGTTCAGCAGTTGCACCGCATTGGCAATTCCAATGCCCAGAGCCTCGCCAGCCTCGGTGACCGCCGTTCGCGCTAAGGCATCGCCCTGTCTCGCCGCCGAAACGATCAGGTCTACCGTCAACAACTCGGGCGTTTTGGCAAATTGGCCGAGAGTTGTTTTCGCACCCTTTGCAAGCCCCTGACGAACACGCGTCATGGTGGCTCCGAGTGAGGCAAACGCTTCCACACAACCTCTTCTTCCACATGCGCACAGGGGCCCGTTACGGTCGATTACGATATGGCCGATCTCGCCACCGGCCAGCGTTGCACCGCGTGCCATTCTGCCGTCAACAAAAATGCCGGCGCCGATCCCGGTTCCAATTTGAACATAGATCGCCGAACGATGCCGGCGATAGTCAGGTGATAGGAGATGGTGTGCCAATGCGACAGCGCGCGCCCGATCATCCAAGGTGATGTCCTTCTGGAAGGTCTGCTTCAACGCTTCGAGCAGGTCTACCCTGCGCCAATGTGGAACCCCCTCCCACTCCACGCACACGCCGTTCTCTACATCGAGAGTCCCGCCGAGGCCCACGCCGATCCGCGAGACTCCCACGCGGCCCGCGTCGGAAAGCGCGATTCGCAATGCTTTACGGCAATCACGCAGAGTCTTTGCGACCGGGCTGGCGGCGCTGGCGGCCATTGCGCCCCGGCCCTGCAGATTTCCGGCCAGGTCGGTGACCACCGCTGTGATCTTGTCTCGGTCAATCTCAATCCCTGCGACATGCGCGAGCTCCGGATTCAACTGCAGGAGTGCGGGTCGCCGGCCGCGAACTGCCTTACCCGCACCTGTTTCGACGACTAGTTGCTTTGCCAAGAGGACGCCCGCGGAACGGGAGATGGTGGCGGCGCTGACGTCGAAGATACGCGCCAACTCGGACCGCACTGCTTGACCGCGGTACAAGATTTCCCAGAACAGCGACTCTTCAAGATTCCGCATGCAATCCTCTCGGGAACGCATCGGCGGCCATTGCCTTGATTGTCACACTTATTTGCAGACTGCACCGAACTTCCGTCTCAAAATCCCAATCTATGCATAATGGAAAGCGAGCGAAACGAATGAAAAGCCTGGCTCTCCTGGTCACTTTATTCTTCATGAACGTGCCACTTCAAGCGCAGCAAATCTCCGGTGAGTGGCACGGGTCGATCGAGGTTGCTGACGACGCCCCTCTACGGCTCGCGCTTCATATTGCAAACCACAATTCCGCTACTCTCGACAGCGTGGACGAAGGCGTAACTGCTTTGACGGTGGATTCCCTCGCTTGGACGGGGAGCACATTGGAGTTCAGAATCGGCAGCATTTCCGGCGTCTACAAAGGCAAGATCTCCGAGGACGGGACCAAAATAACGGGTATTTGGCGTCAGAATGGCGCCTCGTGGCCGCTGAATTGGTTGAGAGGTGATGATCCAGCAAATATCGAAAAGCCCATGGCCGCCGAAAAAGCCATACAGGAAGGCCGGAACTGTGCACGGTGGTTTTACGACGGAAAAATGAACGAGCTTTGGCAAAGACTTTCTCCGGTCGCGCAGCAAGTGTTCTCCAGCGAACGCCGGTTGGATGAATTCCGCCAGGAATTGATTCACCGGTTAGGAGCGGAATTGCGTGTTGTCAGAGAAGACGTCACGGTTGACGGCGCGCTTCAGGTTTACCGCCGCACAGCCCAGTTCCAGAACGTTCCGGCAGGCTTGGAAATTCGCTTTGGTTTCAACCCGGCTGGTATGGTTGCTGTGTTCTCGGTTGACCTGGATAGCTCGGATACGGCTCGCCTCTTCGCAACCCCTTATACCACCGCCGCAGATGTGGGCATCAGATGCAACGACGGCAAACTCTATCACAATTTTTGCCCGATCACGGCGATATTGAATAACACTTTGCGAATCGGCAAGAAGAAACAGATCAAAACAGGGCAGGTTCATCGTAAGCCTGCAATACTGGGTTTCCGAGCGGTCGAAAAACAGGTGGATGAACAGGCTGGCGGTGCTGAACCAATTTTGAGATTGGTTGCAGCCGCGGAAAAGAACCCGGTAAGCTTCGCTTGAAATGTCCTTGATTGCAAACCGTTCCGAACGATAGTGATTCGTATGGACCAGTCCGGCGTCGAGATGAATCCAGGCAACTCAAGATAAAATATTCGTCGCCGTGTTTCGGGCTTCGTTTGTCGTTCAGCCGTTTTTGTTGTTCGCGCTCGCAGTATGTGCTCAGGACCATACCGCGGCCGTCCAACACCATCAGCGGGCCATGGCGTTCTATAGTGCGCACGACGTTCAACGCGCAATCGCCGAACTGACTCGGGCGGTCGAAGTCGATACCCAATACGCCGAAGCATGGAACGACTTGGGTGTCATCCAGCGGCAACAGGGAAATGTACAGACCTCCCTCGATTGCTTCCGCAAAGCCATTGAGGCCAAACCGCAATACCAGAGCGCGCTATACAATCTCGCGCTCGCGCTTGAAGCATCTCATGACTTCGCATCTGCTCTTACACAAGTGCGAAGTTTGACTGCGCTCGCACCGCGGATGCCCCAGGCGCATGCGCTGTGTGGCCGGCTGCTTACGGAACAGAACAGGCTGGAACCGGCTCGGGATGAATTGAGGAAAGCACTAGACTTGGATCCGGCATTGGCCGGCGCCCGTATCAACCTCGGAGCCGTGTTGTACAAACTCGGTTACGTCGGCGAAGCTACGAAGGAACTGCGCCAGGCTGTTGAGCAAGACCCAAAGTCGGCTCAAGCCCAATTTCAACTGGGCTTGGCCCTGTTTGCCGGCGGTGAGCAGCAGAACGCGAAAGCCGCATTTCAACAGGCCGTAAAACTCGATCCCCAGCTTGCTGAAGCCCGTATCAATTTGGGCCAATTGCTTGAAAATGAGAATCAGCTAGCCGACGCGATCGCCGAATACCGTGCGGCAGCTCGTGTGGGCACCGGTACGAATGCACCTCTACATCTGGCTCGAGCCTTGATTCGGACTCAATCGTTTTCGGAAGCCAAGAGCACACTGGACGCGGCGCTCCTGAAATTTCCTGAGGACGAAGCATTGCATTTTGAGCGCGGCAAGCTATGCGCAGACACCGGGCATATGCAAGCTGCGTTATATGATCTCCAAACGGCCATCCGGATCAATTCGAAAAACGCGAAGTATTACCTTGAACTCGCCCGCGCATTGCAGAAATTGGGAAAGCGGCAGGATCAGAAAGCCGCCCTCGAAGCCGCAGTGCGAATTGATCCGAATCTCGTCGAGGCGCGGTATGCACTGGCCAATCTGGCGCGTCAACAAGGCGATACCTCAGCTTCGCGCCTACAATTGGCCGAAGTACAGCGCCTTCAACAGTCCGGCGTCAATCGGGATCTGGCCTTGGGAGCCCTGCGGGCCGGTGTCGCGCTCGCGGAAAAACACGAATATGATTCCGCAATCGAACAGTTCCGCAAGGCGATTGCGCTGAATCCGAATTTGAGCCAGGCGCATTTCGATCTCGCCGGCGCGCTCCTGAGCAAGGGAGATACTACGGCGGCCATCAGCAGCTTTCGCGATGCAATCAAGCTGACGCCGGATTGGGCAGATGCCCACTATCGGCTTGGACGCGTACTACTCGAAGCAGGCAGGCGAGACGAGGCGATCCAAGAGTTCCGGACCGCCCTTAAATACGATCCCGAGAACGCCGCGGCCCGCCGCGCTTTAAATTGAGGCAATAGAAATGTCGGAGCGGTGCATCCTTCGGGTTAGGCTTCGTCGGTCGACATCCGAAGGCCGGAAGCAATTGCCCTAGCAACGCCCCCTTAATCTGGCGCAGCCGCTTCCGTTTCTCCCTCGTATCCCGGCCGGTGCTTTTTTTTTTAGGTTCCCGTAACAATGGTGTTGTTTTATCTTGCGCCGTTGGCGGACTGAGAATATGCTATCGGGAAGCTGAATTTGCATCGGGAACGATGCAGTTCCCCGGAGGTTGTATGCTTCCTCGAGCGTTGGTTACCGGCTGTGCCGTGGTGCTGTTGTTGTTCTCGCCCCGGTTATATGGTCAAGCTGTCGGAAACATTTCCGGTCTGGTCACAGACCCAGGTCAGGCGGTGATCCCCGGCACCACCATCACCGCCGTCCAGAAGGGCACAAACTTTACCCGAACCACCGTCTCGGCCAGTGATGGTATTTATTCATTACCTCGTCTCCCGGTGGGAAGCTATACCGTAACCGCCGAAGCCTCCGGCTTTGAAAGGTCGTCTACAGACATAGTGCTCGACGTCGAGCAGAAGCGCGAACTGAATTTTACGCTCGCCGTAAAGGGCGTCGCCACGCAAGTCGAAGTGCAGGCCATTGCTCCGGCCATCAACACGACCACGGGCACGATTGGGGGACTGGTCGAAGGACGCCAAGTGGCCAATCTTCCGCTCAACGGTCGCGACATTACCAATCTCATGCTGATGCAGCCGGGCCAGATACCCGAAAATAATAGCTCTTTCCCTTTCGAAATCAACACGTCGGGTAACGGCAACCGCGGAACAACCGGGGCCAGTTTCCTGGACGGTATGGATTCGAGCGACAACGAATTGGGCGGAGGTCAGTTCGGCAATTTTAATTTGGACGCCGTTGCCGAGTTCCGTGTTCTTCAAAATAACTATTCGGCGGAATATGGAAAAGGCGCGGGCACGATCGTTAGCATCGTCTCGAAGACCGGGACCAACGACTTCCACGGATCGGCCTTCGAATTTGTTCGCAACGACGCCTTCGATGCGCGGAACTTCTTCGCGCCGAGTCTGGCGCCGTTTCGCCGCAACGAATTTGGCGTGACCTTCGGCGGCCCTATCCTTATTCCCAAAGTTTATAACGGCAAGAACAAGACGTTTTTCTTCTTTCAGTACGCGGGTTTTCGCCAGCGCCTGGCAACGCCGGTGATTTTCGCGGTGCCAACACCCGACGAGCGCAACGGGTTGGTGACGATAACGCCCGCAAGCGGCGCACCATACACGCTGAAGGTCCCTGTACTGCAGGATGTCAGCACTATTTTGAACAAATATCCTTTGCCGAATAATCCGAATGGCAGCCTCGGCCCGCATACGTTTCAGTCCGCGTATAGTCAGGCGGTGAACAGGGATCAGTATTCCGGACGGCTGGATCAGCGGTTTTCCGACAAGGATTCCTTTTTCTTCCGATATAGCGTGGCTACCAATCGCCAGCCCAACCAGGATCCGAACGAAGCGATCATCAACACGGCGTTTGACAACGATCTTCGCAATGACTGGACGAATGCCGGCCTGAGCGAGACTCATTTGTTTTCGAACAGTCTAATCAACGAACTTCGAATCAGCGGCATGCATTCGATTGAGCAGACCGTGCCGAAGGTGTTCGATGTTACTCAGGTGAACTTCGCGGACGGCGCTCTATATCCGTATGGAACCAGCGGTGGCGGGTTTAGCCTGGCGCCTTTTTCGATGGTCTACCGCGATGGCGTCACATGGGTCAAAGGTCGCCACACCATCAATTTCGGCGCTGAACATCGCACAGTCCATTCCAGCTATTTCGGCAGCTCCATTGGCGGGCCGAATGGTGTTTACACCTTTGCCGCAGGATCCCCTCTCCCCGTGGCGATTTCGTCGGCAGACGGGCAGCACAGCCTGCCGGCGGGTTCACCTAGCCCGAGTTCCCTGATCAGCTTCATGACCGGTATCAGCCAGTTTTATCAACGAAGCGTCAGCTATCCCGGTTTCGGACCTCCCGGCGGGGGATTCGCACCGTTTTCCATGCGGCGCTACAACTGGGCAGGCTGGTTCCAGGACGATTTCAAAGTCACTCCGAAGCTCACGCTGAACCTCGGACTGCGATACGAGTACAATAGCGTGCCTTACGAAACCAACAATCGGCTAGCCGGGATTATTAATGATCCCAACTTCCTGCATGATCCGAAACTTTATTTGCGAATGGTTCTGAATCCACAGCCCATTTATCGTGAGGATTACCGAGGCTACGCTCCCCGAGTGGGTTTTGCCTATCGGGTGATGCCGAAGACTGTACTACGTGGCGGGTTTGCCGTATTTACGAATATCCCGCTGTCGCAGACGGCGGATCAACAAGGCTTTAATTTTCCGTTCTCGGGAACGAGCGCTGTTCCCAATTTGACATTCACAGCCGCGCCCCGTCCGCTGACAAACGTTGGCCTCACGGATTTGAATGGAAATCCGCTCCCGGCAGCAAACGGGACCATCCGAACGGTTGCTCCCAATACACCAATCAACCTTGCGCCATTCCCGGGATTGCTGACCAATGTTACGTCAAACGATTACCATAACGGCTACACGCTTAGCGGTAACTTCACCATAGAGCGCGAATTGCCCTGGAACACGGTCGTGCAAGCCGGATATGTATTTAATAACGCCGTCGCTCTTTATGCGTCTCAATATCCGAACGGATTCGTGGGAGGAAAGGATAACCCTGCAATCTACACGGCTGTAAATCCGAGCCTGAGTGAGTTCCAACTCACCGACAATCACGCCCATTCGACTTACAATTCTTTTCAGATGACCTTGCGGAAGAATATCCCTTCTGCGGGTTTGACGTTCCAACTTTCGTACACGCACTCTAAGGCAATTGACAACGCAACCACGGTTTACAACGGTGATGCCGCGAACTCCGGGTTTGTGCCGGAGAATCCGTTCTGCTGGCGCTGTGAGAAGGCGCGGGCCTCATTCGACGTTCCCAACCGTGTGGTTGTGAACTACTCGTATCAGTTACCTTTCGAAAAGATGGCGCGGGGCGTACCCAAACGATTGACAGAAGGTTGGACCTTATGGGGGATCGTCACCGCAAGTTCTGGCTTCCCGTTCACGGTGTTGACGCCTTTCGGCAGCCAGGAGTACGGAATCGACAATTACGGCGGTGGCACGGTCAGGCCGGACCTGGTCTCTTCCCCGACGCTCAAGCCAAGCGGACAAGGTCCGGAAGAGCAGTTTTTCTCCAACGCCGTGTTAGCGGACAGTGCGGCTATGACCCAAGCCGTTAATAATAATCAAAGCTTCTTCGGCCAATTCTTCGCGGTGCCGATCGCTAGCTTAAATGGCAGTACGGTGGCAGCCCATCCCGGCGATCTAGGCAGGAATACTTTTCGCAGTGCAGATTACAGCAATTGGGACCTGTCACTCGCAAAGGATACCCGGATTGTTGAACGCTTATCGATGCAGTTCAGAGCCGAGTTTTTCAACATTCTTAATCAGCATGCGTTTTCAGCTCCGAATCGGGTGCTAACCAGCCCGGGGTTTGGTGTGTCAACTTCAACTTTGTTTGATCCACGCGAAATTCAGCTGGGACTACGCCTGATCTTCTGACCGCGCATCATAACGGGAGTTCTCGCGGGCGCAACTTCCGTTGATCAGTTCGCGCCGCATTACCCTATACCGCATCAGGTCGGGCGGAGAGCGGGTGATTGCACCGACAGTTTCACGTACAACAATGAAGTCCATCGGGGCACTTCCGCTGGGCAGCCCCTCAGCCGACAACCAATATGAATGCATGGCCGATGGCATGACCGATGCGTTGATCACTAACCTGGGCAAGATCAGAGCGGTGCGAGTGATCTCGCGTCAATCGATTGTGCGCTACAAGGGGTCGACCAAGCCGCTACCCGAAATCGCTCGCGAGCACAACGTCGACGGGATCGTCGAGGGTGCGGTCCAACGTGCGTGCAACCACGTGCTCATCGCGGCTCAATGCCGCATGCACGGTCCGACCGCACCTGTGGGCGGAGAGCTACGAACGGGACGCAAGGGATTTGCTGGCCTTGCAGGCTGACGTAGCGAGGGCCGTGGCACGGGAGATCAAGGCGGCCGTGACGCCGGAGGAAATGACCCGCCTGGCTTGGACCCCGCAAGCCAACCCCGAGGCCTACGAGGCCTACCTGAAGGGTCAGTTTCATTGGTATCGGATTTCGGCAGGACACTACGGGCCGGGCGCTCAGCTGCTTTTATGTAGCTCTGGAGAAAGACCCCAATTATGCACCCGCGCACGTAGGCGTCGCTAACGTCTGGATGATGCGCGCTGATGCCTGGTTCATGCCACCGCGTGAGGCGTTTCCGAAGGCGCGGGTGGATGTCGATCTGTCCCTACTGGAGAGCGAGATCAGGTGAGAGAATGAGATCGTGGCTCAGAGTCGGGGTGGATGCCGGCCGCCTCGGCTCACGCAGGCGAGCGGGCTCGCATTGCAGAGAGTAGCTTCCGGTTTGTGGGTAAAGGCCGTGGCGAGTGGCTAATTGCAAGATACAGGCACACAGGGCATTCTAATCGCCGCCCCAGAGGCATTAGCTATGGCATACGCATCGCGCAAAGGGTTCCTTCTCCTTTCTCTGACGTTAGCGCTACTCAGCGCTGGCGGCGTCAGCAGTTCTCTCAGGTGGAAAATTGTCGGGCCCGGCGGTGGCGGATCGATGTTCCACCCGGCGATCAGTCCCCACAATCCGAATCTGGCTGTGCTTAACTGCGACATGACAGGTGCGTACATCACGACGGATGGTGGCACTTCCTGGCGGGAGTTCAACCTGCGAACCACACTGGGTGCTTTCGCCTTTGACCCGAAACGCGCCAACATTCTCTACGCGGGCTCGGATGGTGTTTTCCGGTCAGACGATAGAGGGCGGACGTGGCGCCTCATCTTTCCTGACCCGAAAACTACCCAGGAGCAAATGGTCGGTGACCATGCAGACCATTACTTTACGTCGACCAATCCGGTTTGGCCGGGCAATGGAACAGAGGTTCAAGCCATTCGGGTCGACCCCGATGACACCAATCGCGTATACGTCGCGATAGCGCTGTGGGGGGTTCCGCAGATCTACTTCACGCTGGACGGCGGGAAGACGTGGCAGGCGTCGGCGACCTTTGGCAATGAGACCGTGCTGAGACTGTTCGTCGATCCAGCTTCGAGTTTGGATCATCGCCGCCTGGTGCAGGTGACGGATCAAAGCATCTATTCGGTGGACACTTTGGCCGGTACCGCCCAAAGCCTGGCCATGCCCGCGTTCACTATCCGCGATGCCGCGGGGGCCAAAGACCCGAAATCTGGGGCCCTGCTGTTGTTCGTCACAACGGACGTGGGTGTTCGGAAATCTTCGGATGGAGGGCAGCACTGGCAGTCAATAAACAGCCTGCGAAACATTGCGCCCAGCTATACGATGATTACGGTTGCGGAAGCGAATCCAAACATCCTCTATATCGGCGCAGATCCTGACCTTGCCACTGGCGGTAACTACGGAATCCTAAAGAGCACAGACGGCGGAAACACGTGGAAATGGGTTCACCACGTTCAGAATTGGCAGGACCCCCCTAATAAAAAGTTGGGGTGGCTGGACCGCGAACTGCCCGGATGGGCCGGACCCCCTGTCTACGGCCTGAGCACAAATCCTACCGGCCAGGTCTGCTACGCCACGGACTCCGGCACAGCCTACCGCTCCATGGACGGCGGTGCCACTTGGGCAGCAGTCTACTCGAACGAGTACCCGGACGGCACCTCCTGTTCGCGGGGTCTGGATGTCACAACTTGCTACGGCGTGCATTTCGATCCCTTGAATAAAGACCACCTGGCAATCTCCTACACCGACATTGGCCCATTCCACTCGACCAACGGCGGAGCGAGTTGGAAACGGATCGCTGATGGTGTCGTCCCACAAGACTGGGTGAATACCTGTTACTGGCTGGCGTTCGATCCCGACGTAAAGAACCGCGCGTGGTCGGTTTGGAGCGGCGCGCACGATCTGCCGCGCCTGAAAATGTTCAAGACTTCTTTGGCGCAGTACTTTGTGGGCGGAGTCTGCCGCACAGACGATGCGGGCATGCAGTGGCAGTCTTGCGGCCCCGACCTTGGCCCCACCACGCACGTGATTGTGGACCCGAAGAGTCCTCCCGACCGGCGCACCGTGTATGTCACGAGCTTTGGCACTTCGGGTATGGGCAACCCGGTGAAGCCCGGTGGCGTGTTCAAATCCACGGACGGCGGAGCTACCTGGGCCCTGAAGAACAACGGCATGTCAGGCAGCAACCGCAACGGGTGGCACCTTGTGCAACTGCCGGATGGAACCCTGTATGTCTTGATGGCGCGGGGCCTCATTCCTGACACGACCACTGAATTAAACGGGGCCATCTACAAATCCACTGACAGAGCTGAGCACTGGCACTCGGTCCCGCTGCCCGCGGGCGCCAACGCCCCAAACGATCTGGCTTTCGATCCCAAAAACCCGCGTCGCATGTACCTGGCTTGTTGGCCCCGGAACGTGAATCTTTCCAATCAGGGCGGCGGGCTATACATCACCGGCGATGGTGGCGCAACGTGGAGGCTGGCCTTCAACCAGAGCCCTCACGTTTACGGCGTGGCGGTCGATCCGGACAACCCGTCCACGGTATTCATTAATACCTTCGAAGGTGCGGCATACCGGTCTGACGATCGCGGAACCACGTGGCAGAGACTCGGGGGCTATAACTTCAAGTGGGGCCACCGGCCGTTCCCGGACCCAATCAACAAGGGGATGCTGTATCTGACCACTTTTGGTAGCAGCGTGTGGCACGGCCCCGCCAGCGGCGTACCCGGTGCGTTCGAAGACGTATACCCGTTCAATGGGCTGACCGTCGATTTAGTCAGCCCTGCAATTGGTTCTGTTTTCCGTATGGGAGCGTCGGTTCAGCTCATCGCAAAGGCTGCCGCCTATAACACCGGCATTGAGCAGGTTGAATTCTTCGAGAACGGGATGCCGTTGGGACCGGGTAAACTAACTGTCGCTCCTTCCGGGAGCCAGCCTGCATCCGGCAACAGTTCCTACTATCTTCTGGATTGGTCTCCCTCGTCCCCCGGCACTTATAACCTGACCGCGCAGATGACGGACAAAACCGGTGCAAGCACAACTAGTGGGCCGGTTACCGCAATTTTTAATCGATAAGGACCCTTCAGACCTGCTTCCACGGTTCCGGTAGAGGCCCGAGCATGCCTAAGGCCGCCACCCACTCCATGCAGGAGGGGCTATGCCGTTAACGACAGCCCCTACGAAAGTCCTCCTGTTCGCCTGTTGCATGCAGGAGGAAAGGGCCCACCGGCTCACGCAAAAAAAAAGGCCGCGCCCCCGATTGAATTCGCTTGAGAAGGAAGCCGCCTCACTACAGACTCAGCCAATCTGACGTAAAACTGGAACCTGCGAGAAATGGCGTAAGTCCCTGCGATCCACCAGGACACGCGCGCCCGTGTGGTTAAAGCGGTACGCGGTTCGCGAACCCGGTCCGATGATGCTGAGCGCCGTCTTGCCCGTGTACTCAAAAAGCACGCTGGCATGAGTCTGTGATGCGGAGGGGAAATTTGTCGATCGGCTTCTTGCGCTTCCACAGCAACTCATAGATTTTGTCCTTTCCCTAATTCAGGCGGGTCTTCAAAATAAGCCGGCCGGGCAGGTCCCGCAGCGCGCTCCAGCAGAATAGCGGCTCCCGAAATCGCCGGCCACATCAGCAGCCGTTCGGCCGACGATCCGCCCAGCCACCAGGCGAATGGCATGGCCATCCAAAGGCTGAGGCAATAAAAGCAATCCAGTAAATCGCCCCGCAAACCGGTGCGCGTCAGGGCACGCAGACGCGCTAATACCCGCCAGGGGCCGTCCTCGGCGTTGAGGAGATGCGTCAAGCGCCAGACGGCGAGCGACGCGATGAGATATTGAAACTCGATGCGCATGCGGCATGAGAGGCCTCCGCCGGTGCCCACGCCAGCGGAGACCGTTTCACTCTTCGCCTTTACAGTTTGGCGAGCAGGCAGAAGCCCGTGTCCGCGCTGGCGAAGTTATGGGCTCCCCATGCGCTGTTGACGATGCTGCGGTCAGCCACGGCCAGGTGCAGATCGTAGCCGCAGGGGGTCATGCCGGTGGTGTTGAGCGACCATGGGTCGCCCGGCGTCACGGCTGTTTGGGTGGTCCCGCTGGCGGGTGACACAGGACCCGCGAACGGTAGCGTTCCGAGCGAGTACGAACCGAAGTTTGCGTCGCGTGCTACAAAATGGCCAATGAGGTTGGCGCCAACCCCGAACTTACCGCAGTCGCCGGCGCTGTCGATGTGTACAGAGGCTTCGGGAGCTGTATTGTCTAGCTGTACACGATGAACATCGGGGATTGCGCCCGAAATGGGATTGTCGAAGAAGTCGGCGATGTCGATCTTCACTTCCCACAAGTCGTCGCCGCTGGTGTCCCAGTTGCCCAGCAAGTTCTCGATGTTGTTCACGTACTGCTGGTAGGGGAAGTAACCGCTCAGGTCCGGATTGCTGATGTAGGTGGTGCCGTCCCAGCGGGTGAGCATGAGCGGCGTGAATACCGTCTGCCACCCACCTCCGGTGGTAATGTCCCGCACCTGAATGCGGTATCGATAGCCAAAGAACTCGGGGCCCTGCACTTCGACTCGGCCGCCGAATGGGCACGCACGGCCCAAGCCATCGGCGAGCAGGTTGTTGCCGGCAAAGCGGGCGTTCAGCACGGTAAAGCCGGTTGTGGTGTCGATTTGACTGGTTGGGATGCCGCCCAGGATGCTGATCTTGGGATTCAGCGGGTTGCTGCCATCTCCGGGCCGGATCTGTACGTGCGTATCGAGCGAGTTGCCCCAGAAGTTCAGCGCATTGGGATCGGTGGTGGAAGGTGGCGTGGCCCATGAGAGCACAGCCCGGACGCGGGCTATCTTGGGAACCTCGCAGCCTTGCCGGTGCGCGCTGAGATCTACAGGCAACACGGCCGTATAGCAAAGATCCTCGCCCGCGGGCCGGTTGATGTCATGCACATTTACGGGCACTGTGCCCAGGTAGGTGTACGCGCAGGTATTATCCCAGTCGGCCCAAAAGGCAACGTATTCAAAGCTGCCTGCCGAGCAGAGATTGCCCGAGTAGCCTGCGTTTTGCTTGATGCGGAGTGTAGCTACCAGCCGTTCGAAGCCGGGAGCGCCCTCCAGTCCAACGCAATCCAACTGCTCGAAGGCGATGTCGCCATCCGTCTCATCAAGCGCGCCGATGATCTTTGTCCAATCGATCTTCAGCGCTGAAAATTGGGCGATCTTGCTTGCTACCACGTCGCTGCTGACGGCGGGTGCGGCGAGCACACTCTGCACCTCCGGGAAGGCGAAGCGGTGAGCCGGTACCTGTTTTTCTTTTCCTCGATACAGCTCAGTGAGCTGGGCCAGCGTCAATGGCGCGGGATCCGGCGGCGGAATCGGAATGGACGGAACGGTAGCGATTTTCTCCTTGGCCTTGATGGGCAGCACACCTTCTTCGAACAAATCCTCAATGATGTCGAAGATTGTTGTTGGACCCGGCTTCAACTGGATATGACGATCGAGCGAGTTTCCCCAAATCACCGGAAACGTAGGACTAGTCGGAATCGACTGCCAGGACAAGATCGCACGCACGACCGGTAAAACCGGATCGTCGCAGTCTTCCGAGTTCGCCGGTGAATACGGCACCGAAGCCGCGTAGCTGATTGGTTTGTTGGCCTCCTTGGCGCAATCAGAGGCATTTGGGAGGTCATGGACATTGATGGCGACGAGTCCGGCATCCTGAAAGCCGCTGCCCGTATCAACGAAGAAGCGGATGTACTCGAAAGAGCCGGCGCTGCAATTGTCGCCCGAGTAGCCTGACGGTTGCTTGATCTGAATGACGGCCTCAAGCACGCCAAGGTCAGGGTTGTAACCCACGCAGGTCAGTTCTTCAAATGTAGTATCGCTGGAAAGTGGAAAAACCGGTGGGAGTTTAATTTCCGGAAAGCTGCCAAAGTAGTTGGGATTCTTCGCGATGAGCGTGTTGAACTGGAGCCGCTCCGAGTGCCCTTTCGGCAGATCGGCACCCGCTTGATTTTGTTGCTTCTTGGCCACTGTGTGATTCCTCCGATTGTGAGTAATTCAAGGGCGGCCTCGGAACCTCAACACGAGTCTGCGTGTTCCGTAATGGCCGGTCATGGCTTTAGTGATCTATGGCGGGTTATCGTATCACCGGCTTTTGCAGGCATTCCGGCACTTTGGAGGCTGAAACAGGGCGGAAGTGCCAGGTTTCATAAGAGGGGAATTATCAACTTCGCTTGGGAGTTGCAGACCGCATTCGGGGCGCCGATCGGGAGAACGCTAGGCGTGACACGCGAGCGGCCGCCTTGGGTCGGACAATGGCGGAACAGCTAGCATCTGCAGTCGGCTCGCATTGGGTCCCTCCTCGAGCCTGGAATTTTCATGTGCCGCGTTGCCAACCGCCGTCAGGGGGATTTGCGCCGGCGATGGCGTTCCTTTGCCGAAGCCTCGGCTCCAGGTGGTTCACGGAACGGTTCCATCACGATTCGCTCGTAAGACACTTCCAGCACGGTCAGGTATTCTGTACCGCTCGGCGCTTGGAGAAGTACGCGATCGCCCGCGGTCGACTTCATCAACGCTCGCCCCAGAGGCGACGCCCAACTGAAATGGTTGCGGTTGAGATCGACCTCGTCGGTGCCCACAATGCTCACCACTCGCTCCGCTCCCGCCGCATTGGCATAGCGTACTGTCGCACCGAAGAACGCCTTCGTCGCCGCTTGCCCCTGTCTCGGCGTTTCCGGGTCCACCACTTCCGCGGCTTCGATACGCTTCGTAAGAAAGCGAATTCGCCCATCGATCTGCCGGAGCCGCCGCTTGCCGTACTGATAGTCGGCGTTTTCACTGCGATCTCCGTTGCTGGCAGCCCACGCCACCACCTCCGTTACGGCAGGACGTTCCCTTGTGAGGAGAAAGCGGTGCTCATCTTTGAGGCGCTGCAGCCCGCTCGGTGTTATGTAGTTCTTGCCTCGCGTCGCGGGCTCGTCCGCTTGCGGTTTTCTCGTCAACCCTTTTTGCATCTGGTAGTACTTCCAGGTCCATGAACACGGACTTAAAACATCGTACGTTATTCTTGTTCAGAGAAGTTTCTCTGCAGCTCTAACTGATTTCTTCATGTTTCCAGTCGCCTAGCCATCCTATCCATCATCGCGGATACGGTGCCGGCCAAGATCCCGTTCCTCCGGCATGCGGCCCTCCTCTTTGGATTTGGTCTTTGCTGGAGGAGATGCGCGGATTAGGCCGAAGGCGCAGGCGTGACCTTCGAGGAAGCAATGGCCTGCAATATTCGCGGCGAGCTGAAGTTCGCGTCAGCGGAAGGGTTGCACTGCGTATGCGATCCAGGAGCGCGGCATGGCGCGGCGCGAAATGATCAGCGATATCGGCTCAGAACTGATTCAATTGGCCTATGGCCTCCGCCCGCAGCCTCAAAACAAGCCTGAAGCGCTGACGCATACTTTTGGCGGCGTGCTGGCTTACCACGGGCTATAGCCCGTCCGGGTCCTGGTTCGGGGCTAGCCTTTTTGCTTGGGCGGAACGAAATCGGGTGGAAGCGCGGCGCCCTGGCCGAAAAAGTATTCTTCCATCTGCTTGAGTAAGAATTCCTGCGCTTCGGGCGTTCCCAGATTCAGCCGGTACTCATTCATGAGCATCTTCATATGCTCCACCCACATTTTCCAGGCTTCTTTGGAAACGTTCTCGTAAATTCTTTGGCCGAGCGGGTGGCCCTCAAACGGAACCTCATCGAGACCCGGCATCTCCCGCTGAAACTTCGCGCAAAACACCTTGCGAGCTCCAGGCTCGATGTTCACAGGCCCCGGGGGCCCACTGCCGCAGCCACATCCCATTTCGGAATCCCCTCCAATCCAAGGATACTACGCGAGGGGAGCGGGCCAGCCGAGCGAGCGGGCCATGTGCGGCACCAGCCGCTTACATTTTCACGGTAACGGTCTTGACCTCGGTGTACTGCTGGAGGCCGTACTCGCCGAGTTCGCGGCCGATGCCGGACTGCTTGAAGCCTCCGAACGGCGCTGCGGCATCGAAGACGTCGTAGCAGTTGACCCACACCGTGCCGGCGCGCACGCTGTTGGCGATAGCGTGAGCCTTGCTGATGTCGCGCGTCCAGACGGCGGCAGCCAAGCCGTACATGGTGGTGTTGGCTCGCTCCACGACTTCGTCAATATCGCGAAATTTGATGATGCTCATGACCGGGCCGAAGATTTCTTCCTGCGCGATCTTCATATCGTCGGATACATCGGCGAAAACGGTAGGCGCGACGAAATAACCCTTGTCGCCGACCCGGCTACCGCCGCAAAGCAGGGATGCGCCCTCCTGCTTCCCAGCGTCGATGTAGCCCATCACTTTATCGAACTGGCTCTGGTCAACTTGGGGACCTTGTTCGGTAGCAGAGTCGAACGGGTCGCCTACGGTGCGGCGCTTGGCGCGTGCGACGCTTCGCTCGACGAATTCGTCATACACCTTGGATTCGACGAAGAGCCGTGAGCCAGCACAGCAGCACTGACCCTGATTGAAGAACAGGGCGAAATGCGCGCCCTCGATCGCCTGGTCGAGATCGGCATCGTTAAATACGATGTTGGGACTCTTGCCGCCAAGCTCAAGAGTGACGCGCTTGAGGTTGGTGCGCGCCGCGTTTTCCATGATGAGGTGGCCGACCTCGGTGGAACCGGTGAATGCCACCTTATCGACATCCATATGCCGAGCGATGGCCGCGCCGGCAGTGGGGCCGAATCCGGGGAGAATGTTGACCACGCCTTCGGGAAACCCAGCTTCCAGAATCAATTCACCCACGCGGAGCGCGGTGAGCGGCGTCTGTTCGGCCGGTTTCATCACGACGGTGTTCCCCGCGGCCAGTGCCGGGCCGAGTTTCCAGGCTTGCATGAGGAGCGGGAAGTTCCACGGAATGATCTGACCGACCACACCCACCGGCTCATGGCGCGTATAGCAGAAATAATCTCCAGCGATGGGAATGGTCTTGCCCTGGATCTTGTCAGCCCAGCCGGCGTAGTAGCGATAGCAGGCGATGGTTAGGGGCAGATCGGCCGCGCGCGCCACGGCGACGGGCTTGCCGTTGTCGAGCGACTCCAGGCGAGCGAGTTCCTCGGCGTTCTGCTCGATGAGATCAGCCAGTTTGTTCAACAGCCGGCCACGTTCCGCAGCGGACATGCGGCGCCATGCGCTTTTGCTGTGAAATGCACGGCGTGCGGCCTTCACACCCAGCTCTACATCCGGCTCGTCGGCTTCCGCTACCTGGCAAATCTCTTCGCCGGTAGCCGGGTTAATGGTGGCGAAAGATCTTCCGGAATGGCTTTCGACCCATTTGTTGTTAATCAGAAGTTTCGTCGCTTTGACGGCGACATCGTTTGCAGGCGATGAAGCAACAGTAGCCATACCCCTCTCCTTCCAGGTGTGCACAAACAGAGGCTCACCAGGCGCACTTGGCCCCCGGGTGGCACCGGATATTGGATCACCTTGCGCGCGAACGTGCAAGTGGATGTGCGCCCGCGTTGTTCTAAAAATCTCCCCGAGAGGCTATCGGGCGCTGCTCTTGACGGCCAGTTCGTGGTGGAGCAGGTAGGAAACTTCGACGGGTGTCGATCCCTTAACGGTGGTTGCCAGCACCACCTGGAAGTAAGGTGGCAGTTGCCCCCCGGGCCCTTGGATGTGCCCCAGCAACTCGTGTAAATGGTTTTCTAAACTTACATATTGGCAGGCCGATAACGTACCTTGTGTCCAAGTACCGCCAAGAACAAGAATCGTACCTTTGCCGTGCAACCCGGGAAGCCTGCTGATCAGAGCGTATGTGCGCCCGTTCTCGTGGCGCTGGTCGCTGAACTCGTCGGCGACAAACTGAGGCTCGCCCCCACGCGGTCTCAGATTGCGAATTCCCGCGCCTTCGATCACAAAGTCCGATTCGACAGGCAAATCTGCAATCTGCGGAATGAATTTCGGCGGTCCGACAAAAACCACATTATGCGCGCCGATCTCATTCCAGGTGAGTTGACTACTGTCCGAAAACCCCAGATGGAGACCGCGGGTCGAGAGTAGGTTCCCTACGATAAAGGCTCCGCTAGCTTCGCCGATACCCGTAAAATAGTGCCACGGCCGTGGTTCATCCCCCGGAAATTGCCGCTTGAGTCGGCCCACCAGCCCTGTCTTTTCCGCTTCCTCCCACGTATTGACGTCGGAGTGGCGCAGAAACTCCATGCCTTCGATGTGAACGAACAAGGGAGCGCCCACGCAGATCAAAGTCAGGTCCTTGCGGATCAAGAAAGGCTTCCAGAACTCCTCCAGCGCGGGGGACCATGATTCAGCCGTCGTCGCTCGGTTTCGAGATAGCGCCGTTCCCAGATAAACACAGAGGCCCGCCAAGGCGAGCGTCAAGATGCCCCATAGGGCCAATAACTTACGACTCTGCTGCGGCGACGAGCTGATGAACGCAGACTCCTCACGCCGGCTGAAGATCAGTTTGAAGTGGCCTTTGGGAAAATCGACCACAACCGGATCCGTCTGACCCACGGTTCGGTAGTATTCTCCAAGCTTTTGCCGCAGCTTACTCGATTGCAGTCGGACCGTCGAATCACGCCGCGGGTCATAGGATTCGGGTTTGCCAAGCGCGTCGACCGCAATAGTGTATTCCTTCAATTGATCTGCTTCGCCCGACAACGATTTGTCCGCCAGGTACAGCAGCAGGCGGCGCTGCAACTCGGAGAAACGGAGAAGATCACTTTGCACCACCCGTTTGACTTGATCTCGCGCTTCTTGTTCCGCTATACCCATTGCTTTCAGAATCATATCCCCGTTGCATACACGTTACCAACCATAAGTTGACCGCTCGATCGAAACCGTTTAGGGCATTTCATGTTATGTCTTGCCTGACTTCACGCACAGGGTTCGATTGCAAACGAAGACGGAGGTTCTATGCAGCACCTGAAAACTTCGGTTTGGTGCATTGTTCTAACCATGCTTGTGACAGCAATGGCGCTGGGGCAGGGTACTGATACAGCACAAGTTCGCGCTACGGTAACGGATGCAAGCGGTGCGGTTGTGCCGAATGCCAAGGTCATGATGACCAACGACGGAACTGGCGTTCCCGCGACGTTGACCACCGACCAGGCAGGGCTCTGCATCTTCAACGCGGTCCAACCGGCATCCTACACCGTCAAGGCGTGGGCGGACGGGTTCAAAACGTCCGTAAGGGACCGCGTGGTCCTGCGTGTCGGACAGCAAATCGACCTGCTGTTTTCGTTGGAAATAGGATCGGCCGCTCAGACCCTGGTGGTAGAAGGGGAAGCGCCCCAGATCAATACCGTTAGCGGCGCCCTCGGAACTGAGGTGACGAACCGGTACATCATTGATATGCCGCTGCTGGACCGGAACCTAGTGTCTTTATCCTATTTGGCTCCCGGTGTGACCGAGGTCACCGGCAGTAGTATCAACACATTAGGTGGGACAAACTTCGTATCCAACGGACAGCGATATGCGACGGCTGAGTTCCGCCTGGATGGCGGACTGGCCAGCGCGCCGGAAGGTGGCGAGGGCGGCACCACGAATGTCTCGTACCTGCCTTCGGTAGAGTCTATTCAGGAATTTAAGCTGCAAAACAATAGCTTCTCAGCCGAGTACGGCAACAATGGTGGCACTGTCGTCAGTATCGTCACCAAATCCGGCACCAACGAGTTCCATGGCGGAGGATGGTATTTCGGGCGACGCCCAGCGTTTGACGCCAACGACTTCTTCTCCAACTCGGCAGGCCAGCCGAAAGGCGATTACGCCCACGACCAGTACGGAGCTTCCCTGGGCGGTCCCATCGTCAAACAAAAGTTGTTTTTCTTTGCCGATTTCGAGCGGTTTCGAAACAACACCCCGTTTACGCTGACCTCAACTGTCCCTACCGACCTCCAAAGAAGCGGCGACTTCTCCCAGACCTTGAACCCCGACGGCTCGCTGAAGCAGATCTTCGATCCCAAAAGCGTGACCCCTATAAGGGATTCGACTGGAGCGATCGTCGATTACACTCGTGCGCCGTTTGCTGGAAATGTGATCCCGCAAAGCGCTATGGATGCAATCGGTCAAAAAGTGATCGGGCTTTATCCTTCGGCCAATACTGCGGGCGACCCGGTCACCGGGCTGAACAATTACACAGCCAAACTGGTGGACCAGAACCCCACCTGGCAATTTGACACCAAGATCGACTATTACATTACAGAAAAGAGCCGCCTCTTCGGCCGCTACAGCATGCGGCGTTCGAATGATACGACGCCTGATCCGTTCCTCGCCACCAATCTGAACCTGTTTAATTCGGAGGGCGGCACGATCGAGCACAACTGGACGCCCAGTGCGACCCTGCTCTGGACCAACCGCATCAGCCTCACACGGTATGTGAATCTACAGCATGTGAAACAGACGGTGGACCCGCTCTCGGTCGGCTTCCCGAAAAGCCTGATCTTCAACCCGTGGTTCGACCAAAGCAACTTTCCCGACATCACCTTCGACGATTCCTATCAGGGCCTGGTATCTGACGCTTGCTGCACGAACACGGTGGAAACGGATACGCAGTGGACCTTCAGCTCAGCCGCCACAAAAGTGTGGGGCGCGCACAATTTCAAATTCGGCGGCGAGCGGCGGATTTTTCTGAACAACTTCTTCCAGCCCGGAAATACCAGCGGCGGCTTCAACTTCGGCCCTGACACGACAGCGTCGGACGTCTATAACCCCAACACCGACGTAGAAGGGAACGGGCTTGCATCACTGCTGGTGGGATTCCCGAACAGCGGTATTCTCAGCACCGTGCCTCCCGTAGCTAACAAATCGCTGGAGACAGGCGTTTACTTCCAGGATGATTGGAAAATCACCAGGCGTTTCAGCATAAACATGGGTGTGCGCTACGAATACAGCACCCCCTACACCGAGCGATATAACCGCAACCAGTTTTCCTGTCTCAGCTGTGACAGCGGGATCAACGTGCCGGGCCTCGGTGAGATACACGGGACCACAATCTTCGCCGGCCCGAAAATGCGGCGGGCCAATGCCGACATGAACAATATCGGGCCGCGCCTGGGATTCGCTTATGCGCTCGACGACAAGACCGTGATCCGCGGCGGCGCCGGATTGTATTACGGGCTAAGCTACGCCACCAACTGGCAATACGGCGGTGCAGCCTGGAGCCAGGACTTCGATCTGCACACATCCAAGGATGGCCAGGTCACGCAATACGCCACCATGGAAAATCCATTCCCGGCGGGCTTCGTCATGCCGCAGGGCAGCAAATATGGACCGCTGGCTCTCTGGGGCTACGACAATTACAACCATGCCGGGCAGACGAACCGTAATGCCGAGATCTACCAGTGGAACTTGGGCGTTCAGCGGCAATTACCAGGATCGACATTGATCGAGGTGAACTATTCGGCCAACCGCAGCACACATTTGCCGTGGAAGAAATCTCCTCAGAACTACAATTTCGTGAGCGCGGCAGACCGGGAGAAGTACGGGACCACGGGCTTGGCGCAGCAAGTGGCCAACCCTTTCCAATACCTCTTTAGCGGGCCCAATGCCGTTTTTAACGAGCCAGACTCGATTTACAACGACGCTACTCTTCCACGGCTCGATCTTCTGCGGCCCTATCCGCAATTCGGATATTTCGGCGCCTTCCCGCCGTTTGCCGCGACCTCGCGCTATGACGCCATGCAGGTGCGGTTCGAAAAGCGATATTCCATCGGGCTCAGTTTTACGGGGAACTACACGTTGTCGCACATGACCTCCACGTCGGACGAGGGGGCAAACCGCTGGATCGGCGCGCTCAGCGCCGGTGAACCGCAGGACAAGAACAACCTGAGGGCCGAGCACAGTGTGGCGGCCAACGACACGCCGCAACGCTTCGTCATCGCGTCCATCTATGAACTGCCATTCGGACGGGGACGTCAATACGGTTCGCACATGAATCGCGTGCTGGACGCCGTGGCGGGCGGTTGGAAGCTTAACAGCTTCTTTACGGTTCAATCCGGCCAGCCGATTACGGTTTATAACTCTCGCAATCGCTTGTCCGGCGGGCAGCAGCGCCCCAATCTCAGCGGCAATCCGTGCAGCGGTGCCGGCATCGATGCTGTCGTGAACGGCACGGCCAATTACTTTAATGTCGCGGCGTTCACCAATCCCGGAGACCAGCTCGCCGGTAACGCGCCCCGCTATCTTGCCAGTTGCCGCGTGCCCGGCATCCATAGCCTCGATCAGGGCATCTCGAAGAGCTTCACGATCCGCGAAGGCATGTTCGTCGAGGTGCGTGGAGAGTTCTTCAACTTCCTAAACACGCCGCGCTTTAGTGCGCCCGGTCATGCTTTTGGCTCGGGCAGTTTCGGTGTGATCAGTAGCCAGGCGAACTCTCCGAGGCACGGGCAGATCGGCGCCCGGTTCGTCTTCTAGAAGGCGCTCGAGCTCAACTCCAGCGCTCACCGGATGAGCTTATGACCCGCCGGGACTTTCTGTGCTCGGTTGCGGCCGGAGCCGGGATCGGATACCGCTTGAACGGTGCCGCCGCCCAATCTCCGCGGCAACGCCTGAACTTCAACAGCGGCTGGCGATTCCGCCGTCAAGCGCGAGGCGGCGGTGCGCTCGGCTCGTTTGACAGGAACTCAGCCACCGGTTCTGCAGTCGAACCGGCATTCCTCGATGCGCCCAGCGCCGACTACAGCGATTCCTGGTGGGACGAAGTCAATCTCCCCCATACATGGAACGCACACGACGCCAGTGATGACGTGCCCGGCTACTTTCGAGGGATCGGATGGTATCGCAAGCACTTTCAGCTCGGCGAAGAGTACCGGGGCAAGCGTGTGTTCCTGGAATTCGAGGGGGTCAACCAGGTCGCCGAGTTTTGGGTCAACGGCACGCGGGTGGGTGAACATAAAGGCGGCTACACCAGCTTCGAATTTGAAGTAACCAGCGCGTTGCGTTTCGGAAATGACCGCAACACCCTCACGGTCAAAGTCGACAACCTCTATAACCCCAACATCTCACCTACCATCAAGACCGATGTGACGTTTTACGGCGGCATTTACCGCGATGTATGGTTGCGGGTCAATGGCCCCGTGTATGTTTCGGACCTCTTCTGGCGCACGCCACGCGTAACCGACCGTGCAGCGGACGTCGATGTGTACGCATCGCTGGCGCCGGCAGCCGGGACCGGCGGTTATACACTGCGGCATGAGGTTGTGGACGCAGACGGCAAGACGGTCGCGAAGACGGCGTCCATCAGCCTCAAGCAGAGCCTGCTTGTACCGTCGCCGCACTTATGGTCGCCGGATTCGCCTTATCTCTATCGCATTCGGACCTCACTCTGGCACGAGAACGACCTTGTGGACGCGGTCGACGTACCCCTGGGTTTCCGCTGGTTCCGGTTCGACGCGGACCAGGGCTTCTTTCTCAACGGTAAACGGCTCCAGTTGCGAGGGACGACCTGGCATCAGTCGTATCCGGGCATGGGCAACGCTCTCCCCAACTCGCGGCATACGGCGGACATGAAGATGATTCGCGACATGGGCTGCAATTTCTTCCGCACCAGCCACTATCCGCACGATTCCGCAGTCATGGAGGCCTGTGACCGGCTGGGGCTGCTGGTGCTCGAAGAGCTGTTTGTCGGCGAGGAAATTGAAAACACGCCGGAGTACCTGGAGATTCAGGCCAAGACGGCAGAAGAGATGATCCGGCGGGACCGCAATAACCCGTGCGTCATTCTTTGGGGGATGGAAGGAGAAGTCGACGCGGCAGAAAAGTCGGCCGCGACGGTTACGGCGCTTGCGGAAAAGCTCCGGGAACTGGATCCCACGCGCCTGATCACCATGCAGGATGCCCGTGTAGAGGAAATCAAACAGCATCTGGATGTCGTTGGGCTGTATTCCGGTTTCGAGGACGACGACCGGGACCATCGGCAACATCCTACGCGAAGATTTCTGATCGAAGAGTACACTGTCGCGGGAATCGGACGCGGAATTTACGGCATGGGGCCCGAGAGTGAAGACCTGGGGTGTACCCAGCATGAGGACTACCTTCGCCAGGTGAACCTGCGTCCCTGGATCGCGGGCAGCACGGTATGGCACCAGTTTGACTACGACGGCGAAGAGTATGATCCGGTCATCCCGCATCTCGTCACCTTCGGGATGGCAGACGCGTGGCGGATTCCAAAAGATGTCTTCTACTTCTACCAAAGCCAGTGGAGTGCCAGGCCCGTAAACCATATTTGCGGCCACTGGACCTGGCCCGGTGAAGAAGGCAAAACCAGGGCGGTCAAAGTCTATAGCAATCTTCAAGAGGTCGAGCTTTTCGTTAACGGTCGTTCGCTTGGAGTGAAGCAGCGCGGCAACCTCACCGGCCTGGAACAGCCGCCGCGGATCTGGGAGGTTGCTTATGAGCCCGGTGTGCTGCGGGCCGCCGGGCGTCAGGGCTCGACAGAACTGATCGACGAGCGCAGAACGGCGGGAGCACCGTCACGCATCGATTTGCGCGCCGATGTGATGCAGGTAACTTCCGGCGACCCGGAGAGCCTGGCGTATATCACTGCGTCGGTGGTCGATAAGGACGGGACGGTGGTGCCGGGCGCGTACCACGCGATTACGTTCGGCTGTTATGGTCCCGGTGAGTTGCTGCCGCAAACCTGGCCAGGGCACGCCACCGGCTTCACCTGGAATGTAATCGCGGGAATGACCGTCATCGCCTTCCGCGCTACGGATCGCGTAGGACGGGCCGTGATTACGGCTTACTCGCCCGGTCTACGACAGGGGCGCATCAACCTCGAAGTTGCAGCCTCCGGCAGGCGAGACGAAATGGAATACCGCAGCGGAGCGACGCTTTACAAATAAACGCGGAGGGATTTATGACCAGGCGTGACTTCATTGGAAGTGCCGCAGTAACGGCATCGGCAGCAGCGCTACTTGAACCGCTTGCTGCCCAGGAGGACCGCCGGCTCAGGCTGGCGATCATCGGTACCGGCGAGCGCGGCGCGCTCGATTGGGGCAGGCCGGTCGCACAAGATTTCCGCGACGTTGTTCGATTGGTGGGTCTCTGCGACATCAACAGCAGCCGCGCCGCCGCGGCCCGGCAGTTGATAGGAACGGACGCTCCGGTGTTCACGGATTTCGAACAAATGATTCGCCAGGCGAGGCCGGATGCCGTCCTCATCACCACCGTGGACGCGACGCACTGGCGCTACAACACCCGCGCCATGGAGCTGGGCGTCGACGTGATCAGCGAGAAGCCGCTCTGCACCGATGAGGCTCAGTGCCAGGCCATTTTGGATACCCAAAAGCGGACCGGCCGCAAGGTCACCGTTACCTTCAACGCCAGACATGCGGCAGATGCCATGAAAGTGAAACAGCTCATGATGGAGAAGGCGGTGGGCGATGTCCTTTCCGTGGATTTCCACGAATATCTGAATACCTCACACGGCGCTGATTATTTCCGCCGCTGGCATCACCTGAAGGAAAACTCGGGTACCCTGCTATGTCACAAGGCGTCGCATCACTTCGACCTGGCCAACTGGTGGCTCGACTCGCGACCGCTGGAGGTGAGCGCCTGGGGAGAGCTGAAGTTCTACGGACGCAACCACGCTTTCCGCGGCACTCATTGCCGCACGTGTCCATGCCGCGAGAAATGTGACTTCTACTGGGATGTAATGAAAAACCCCGACTACAAAGCGCTGTACGTGAACTGCGAAGCCGAAGATGGCTACCTCCGCGATGCGTGCGTCTGGCGTGAAGACACCAACATCTATGACGTGATGTCCGTACGCGTCAGATACGAAAACGGCGCCATCCTGACGTATACTTCCAATACCTACCTGCCCTATGAGGGCCAGTCCGTCTCATTTAATGGCACCAAAGGGCGGTTGGACGCACAGACCTTCGGCGGCGGTGGATTCGTTCAGAATGAAATGCGCCTGACGCGGAGTCTCGGCAAGTCTGAGGTGGTCGATATCGCGCCGCCCGGAACCGGCAGCCATGGCGGCGAGGATGCATCGATTCAGGACTCCGTTTTTCGAGGCTTGGGCCGTCCGGATCCTTTGCAGCTGCACGCGGATCTGAGAGCCGGCGCCTTCAGCAGCATGATCGGCGTCGCCGCTTACCGCAGCATTGAGAGAGGTGGAACTCCGGTTAAGATTTCGGAACTCATCGCATTGTGAGCCAAGTTGACTCTTTGCCCCGCAACGGGTCGTCAGGAAGATTACCAGCTCGCGGCTACCAGCGAATAAACCTGGACTGCCGGCACCGAGAAAGTGACGGCCGAATGTTCGTTTTGCCCGTGCAGAACCAGCGGCTCTTTGAGATCCGGCGACAACAGGCGCATCTCTCTCGCCGGCGCCGGCAACTGCCACGTCACTTCGACTGGGCTCTTCATGGGCGCCTCGCGGGCATTGTAATTCAGTAGATGCAGCATCATGCGGCGCCGCCCGGCTTGTGAAACCATATTCGCCACCAGGTATTCCGGGGCCTTGATTCTCACTCCGAGATTTCCTTTTGCCGCCCACTCAATCGCGCTGAGCAGGTCTTGCCAGTTCACCGGACGCTTCCAGAAGCGATTATCAATAGGGAAATAGTCCTTCATCTCGGGCATCGGACCGTCAAATTGAAGCGAAGGCAAGTAAACCGTCCGGCCCTGCCCTATCTCCCTCCGAACCGATTGCCCCCGCACTTCGGCCCGCTCGACTTGCTCTTCATATCCTTGCGCGCGCGCTTGCCCTCCAATGATGCTCTCCAACCCCGCTTTCACGCGGAGCCGGCGCCATTCGTCATAAAGGCCTGCCTGGCCGATTGCCACCAGCCCTCCACCGTTCTCCACGAAACGGCGAATCGCCTCAATTTGGGCGTCCGACAAACACTCGGAATCCGGCAGCACCAGCACGCGGTACTTCGCAAGCTCCGGCAGTTGCTCGTCGAAGACCAAACTGAACGGCGTATGCGCCTGGATCAGAGCCTGTTCCGCCAAAATCGCGCTCAGTTGCGCACCGGCATTGTTGTATGTAATCGAGGCATAGGATCGCAATACGGCCACTTCGGCGGCATCTTGCGCCCCAACGAAAAAGTCGCGGTGCCTACGGTAAAAGTCGATGTATTGCAGGATGTGCGGCCGCAGCGGGTCCTCTCCCGCATATCCCAGCGTCTGATTGAACGCCAGTCCTTCGGCTGCTTCTAAAGGATGGCCGGCTATGTAGGCCAGCAGCGTGTTTCCGAAAGCCCGCGCCAGCTTATAACTGCGAATCTTGCTGATCAGGCGGCCGTCCGGCATCACTCCCGTGGTGTTTTCCTCTTCTGTCCAGAAAACATCCGTCGATTTCAAAAAACGTGCATGATTGAGCCCGGCTTCCCAAGCCCGGTTGGCGCCCGTAATGCCGTGCGGATTGCACTCGATCGCCACTTCCGGATTCAAGCTCTTTGCGTACTCCGCCATTTGCCGGAGCGCGCGAGCCATCACTTCGCAGCGGAAATCCACCCATTCCTGGATCGCCGGATCGAAGATGATTTGCATCCGTTGCGGACGGTTCTGCGCATTCCACTGCGGCGGATTCACAAAATCCACATTCTCGAATCCGAACCTTTCCCGGCGCCGGGCCGCGGAATACTTCTCGCGTAGGAACTGGCGAAAACCGTCCACGCATACCGGACAGTGGCAGGAGTCGGGCTCCGGGTTTAAATCGAAGTTGTCGAAATGGATGAAATCGGTCTTCACCTCCACCACGGCGTAATGCACGATTCGTTTCAGGTAATCCAGGTAATGGGGATTGGCGAAGCAGGGCCGGTATCGGAAAGATTGCTGGTACCCGTACACCAGCAGAATAGGCTGTCCGTTGATGTCGCGCTGGACCCAGTCTTTCGCGCGCGGTTCTTCTGCGAAAAAGGTTTCGTACATCAGCGTGTTCCACTGAATGTAGCTGTCCACCTTCAGCCCGTGGCGATGCGCCATTTCGGCCACGCGCCGGGCGTCCTCCATTTCCGCCTTCTCGGCTTCCATGCCGAATCCCTTGTAAAGATGCGTGTGGAACACTTCCACGCCCTGCGATTTCAGGCGGCGGATGACTTCCTCGCTTTGCGCATGCTCATACTCTTCGCGCGCATTCCGGCCCTCGCCTCCGCGGCGCACGGTAAACAGATAGCCCTCATGCGAACCGCCGGCATCAATCAATCCATTTTCGAGCCAATGCGGCCTGCCCAGCGATGGGGGTGTTTCCGTCACGGCGCCGGTGCCCAATTGCGAGGCCGCCAGAGGCGCGGCCAGCGCCGAGCCCAGAAAGCTTCTTCGGTTCACGGTTCTACTCCGGGTAATAAAGATAGAGCTTCGACTTGCGCTCGCTTTGGCCGAGATACAACGTTCCGTCGTTCCCCATCGCGACGGCATCGATCACATACGCCTGCCAGGAGTAGTACGGCCGGTGATTGACGTCCACCATTCCCAGCATCTCGTAAACGCCGCGCGCGGCATCGTAGGAAAACAGCCGCGCCATTTCGCCGTCGTTGCCGCCTACGCCGTACAGCTTGCCGTTGTGTGCGAACGCGAGGCCACGAATGCGGTATTGGTTCAGCGGCTTGCCGAGATTCTCGAGCGTCTCCGATTTGGTATTAAACCGGAACAAATACCCGTCAGATGTGCCGCCATAAAGAACACCGTCCGTCGAGGAGGTCCAGCAATCGACGCGGTTATATGGCTCGCGCCCCGGCACCGTAGCGGCTGCAAGGGGCAGCTTTTCGATCACGCGAGTTACTGGATTAAAACGAAACAGCGAGCCATCGCCGCCGGAGCCATAGACCCTGCCTTCGGCGTCCACCGCCAGCGCTCTCCCGATGTTGCGGTCCTTCTCGAACTTCTCCCCAGGAATCCGGTGCTCCGCGACCGCCCCATACACCGCGAATTTCCCATCGGCAATCGAGTAACTGAAGAAACGCGCCGTCGGATACGTCAATCCGTAGATCACTTGACGCGCGCCATCGATGGCCAGCGTGTAGATGCCATCACCCCTCACGGGAATCCCCAGATCCTGCACAGGACACTCTGCATTTACACGGATCGGCTTCTCTTCATCGTTCGCGCCCGGCGTGTAGCGGAGGAGATGCCCGCCGGAGTATCCGCCGTATCCCTGGCCATCATTGTCGACGCCGATGCTCCCGCCAATGTATACGTCGCCATTTCCCGCGACCACCAGCGAGCGGTGCACGGTCGTCACGTCCTTCAAATACCCGAGCGGTTGCACAAAACCGTGCTGCGGATACAGGACAAACAGGTGGCTTCGGTGTCCGCTGGTGGCGCCATAAACCGCTCCGTTCGGTGCCACCGCCAGGCTACGAATGGCCGACTCATCCGGCGGAATCAAATCTACGGGCGGATACCCGAGGTCGCGCAGATCAATACGCACCTGGCTCACCACCGAATGGTCGTAATCCAGGGTTCGCTGCGCCAGTATCGTCGCGCAACCCATCAGCGCCAATACAAGGGTTCGCATATTTTCAGTGAGGCCGATACATCAGTAACGCCAGCCGGTACGGCACGCCCGCGACTTTCCCCGCCGCGCGAACCGGCTCCCCCGCGCGGGTTCGGACCTCGATTGCACCCACCAGGTAAATCGTGCCGTCGGGGCCCGTGTCCGCTGCGTTCGTTCCCAGAACACGGCAGCCGTCCTCCAGCAGCATTTCGCCGAGATCCTGCTTCTTTCCTGTTTCCAGGTCGTACGTGATCAGGTGCGAGGCTTCCGCGCCCGCGCTGCCCTCGTAGTCGAACTCCTTTGCTGCCGCGCCGTAATAGAGCTTACGATCACGTCCCAGCGTCAGGCTGAGCGTTGCGTAAGGCACATCCCGGCGATCTTCAAACCCGGGAATACAGAGCTGTCCCAAACGGCGGATCTCGCCGTCGTGTCCGGCGTGCGGATCAAACGAGAAGAGAATCGTCGCGCTCTCATCCACCCCGTAAAACTTCCTCGTTTGCCGGTCCCACACGACGGTACGCCAGGCCGTTTCGGATTTGTCGTAATCGCGGCCCAGCGAGATGCCCTTGAGTTGGATGGGCACGCGCGCTTCTAGTTCGCGGATAGTGTCGCTTTTGGGATCGTAACGGAAAATCTGCCCCGCACCGAAGCTGCCATACACGTTGCCTTCGTCGTCGATACCCAACGTCCGGCAAATAGACTCCCAGTTGTTGATGCGCCCAACGTCGACGCTCTTTCGCGCCGCCACGTCGTAATACACCAGGTGGCCGCGCGGGTGCGTCAGTCCGTATATCCGGTGGAACAGCGGGTCATAAGCTCCGGTATTGATGCCCTCGTTCGGAACGCCCAAGCCAAAATCTTCCACCCGGCGCGTTTTTGGATCGAATGCCATCCAGTGCGCGCCGGGATAGCCTTCTTTGGTGGCAAACCGGGAATAGTTCCACCACAGACCGCCGTGCGTTCCGAAGTAGATCCGGCCGTCCTTTCCTTCTCCAAACTTGGCGTGGATTTTGGACTGCGGCCCCCGCCGCAGCGCGCTTTCGCCGCAAAGCTCGGTGAGATTTCCGGCATCGTGCATGGCATCGGTCTTGGAGTCATACCACACCAGGTGGCCCCCGCCACCGTGGTTGGCCAGTCCCGCGTACACCTTGCCGTCGCTTGCCGCCAGAAGCGCCGCCCAGTTGCCATCCATTTCTTCGAGGTCAGGGAAGACACGATGAGCGATGCGCAGGGAGGCATTCGCGCCAAACTCTGCCGGTGCGGGAAGCAACGCGGTCAGAGCCCCGCCCAATACTGCCCGGCGGGAGATCTTGCGGTTCATTTGTTCAGCGCTCCGAATTCTTTATACTCCATTTCGTCGGGCCTGCCCGGGGCGGTGATGTCCACGTTCACGCGGCCCATGCGCAGTCCCGGCGAAACAGCACTAACCACCGCGCCGCCCGAACGTTCCGTCGCCCGCAACGCGATCCGCGTCATTCCTGCGACCACGTTCCACGTCAGCCCCGTGCCGTGCCCCAGCCAGGTTTGCGGCAGCAGTTCGCCCGGTCCGTAAAGCGTGAACGTAATCGCCTGGGTGGCGTCCGGCACCACCGTTCCGTTCTTGTCCGTCACGTACGCGGTGATATACGCCAGACTCTCCCGGTCTCCCGAAACGAGCTTCGGTTCGTCCGTCTCCAAAACGATCTTCGCCGCCTCGCCTGCAGTCTTGCGCTCATCCGCGGTCTCTTTGCCTTCCGCATGCGCCACCGCTCGCAGGACTCCGGGCTGGTAAGGCACACGCCAGACGAACGGCGGATGCAGCAGCCCGGCCATTTTTTCGCCGGACGGCGCGCCCAGCGGCTTTCCGTTCAGGAACAATTCCACGCTTGCGGCATTGCTGTAGACTTTCACCGTCCGCATTTTGCCTTCCTGCCCGGGCCAGGTCCAGTGGCCGGCGATGTGCACCATCGGCTTCGAACTCCACTGGCTCTGGTAGAAGAAGTAAACGTCTTTCGGGATGCGCCAGATGTCCGCCATGCCGAACGCCGTGACATGGGGTGTGACCATGTCGTAGCTTTCCCCGTCGTAGTCGAACTGATGCCAGATGCATCCGCCGGCGATCCAGGGCCTTTTGTTGATTTCGGCCAGATGCCGCTCATGGCGCGCGCAGGCTAACTCCTCGCTGTTCGGTCCGCCGCCGTAAATGCCGCGACCCATCAGGGCCGCTGCGTACTCGCCCACCATGAACTTCCGCTCGGGATGGGCAGCGTGCTCGGCATCCGTCTCCCCTCCGGCATCCTCTCCGACTACATCCACCAAGGATGCGATTTCCTCACCACGGGGAGCATGCATCACCACCGGCCTGCTGGGATCGAGCTCGTGATACAACTTGGTCACGCTCGCCACCACACGCTTCGAAATGTCCATGGGAGCGTTGATCTCGCCGGCGAAGCCCCAGAGCACTACGGACGGATGGTTCCGGTCCCGCGCAATCATCTCGCGCGCCATCTGCGAAACGTTGGCGATGTACTCGTCCGGATCTCCGATCTCCTTATTGACCGGCAGCTCCTCCCAGACCATCAGTCCGAGCCGGTCGGAAGCTTCCATCGTCGCCGGATCGTGCGGGTAATGCGAAGTGCGCCAGAAGTTCGCGCCCATTTCGCGAATCAGCGACATGTCTTTCCAATGGCGGGAATTCGGCAGAGCGTTCCCCATACCAGGATAAGACTGGTGCCAGTTCGTCCCTTGAATCTGCAGGCGCTTGCCGTTGAGGAAGAACCCCGACTGCGCATCGAAACGGTACCACCTGAATCCGAGTGGGGTGTCCACGGCATCCAGGACGCGCTCTCCGTCACGGGCCGTGGTGCGGATCGTGTACAGGTTCGGTGTATCCGGCGACCACAACCGCGGCGCAGCTATTGTCCGCGGACCCGCAGCATCCGACCCCGCTTCCACTCCCGCATCCATCAAACTCGCAAACGAATCCACAACACGGCCGGCGGGATCCAGGATCTGGTGCTCGATTATTAGTCTTCGCGCCGCCCCGCTCCCGTTAGAGACCGATGTGCGAATCCGCAACTCAGCTTTTGCCTCGCTCACCGCAGGTGTCGTCCAGTCAACCGAAACAATCGACGCCGTATCCGTCACCCGCAGCCAGACATCCCTGTAGATGCCGCCGTAGAAGTTGTAATCGCTTTTCACCGTTGGCGGAATTGTGTCGTGATAGAGATTGTCCACCTGAACCGCCAGAACATTTTCCGCGTCGAACCGCGCCAGCTGAGTGATTTCAAATTCGAACCCGGTGTAGCCGCCCTTGTGCTCGCCTAATCTTCGTCCGTTCAGCCAGAAGTGAGAGACCAGGTTGACCCCTTCAAATTCCAGAAAGAGCCGTTTGCCGCGCCACGCCGGGTCGAGGCGGAAGTGTTTGCGATACCAGCCGATGCCGCGCCAGTACCCCGGCCACTCGTCCATTACATCGTGGGCGTTCCAGGTGTGCGGCAGCGTGATCGGCTGCCATTGCGAATCGTCGTAGGAGATTTCCGTGGCGCCGTGAAAGCGCGGTTCAACGCGTGCGGCAGCCGTTGTGCTCCGGTCAAATGAGCCTAGCTCTCCTGAGCCGCTTGCCTGCCGCTCGAACCGCCAGCCTTTATTGAAGTTCTCGCGGAGGCGCGGCCCGGTGGCAGCCCACAAGCTGCCGGCGAGGAACAGAATGGCAATTCGCTTCACGAGTTGTCATCCGCTCCCGCGCCGGTCGCCATCAAGAGAACATCTTAGAACTGAATGCGTGCTCCCACCCAGATGTGTCGCTCGCCGTTGTTGTTGGTCACCGTCGGGTTGAGCAACTGGTTGCCGCTCTGCGTCGACGTGATCTGCCCGAAACCCGCGCTCAAATCGGGATTCGGATTCGCCTTGTTGGGATGATTGAAGACATTCATGAAGTTGCCTTCGAGCTTCAGCTTCACCTTCTCCGTGATGTTGATGCTCTTGTGCAGCCCCAGATTGCCCGTCCATGCGCCCGGCCCCACCAGCGAATTGGCAGGGCAGTTGCCGTACGTGCCCGCTGTGGGAACCGAGAATGCCGTGGCATTCAGAAACACTGCATTGTTCTCCCATGACCAGCCGGAGTTTCCCGTGTACTGGTTGCCGCCGGTGCAGTTCGGCCGGATGGCGTTGCCATTGCGCACTTGCAGCCAGGAACTTCCATCGAACGTCGGTGAGAAATAAGTGCCGCTCTGAATGACGACCAGCGCCGAAACCTCCCATCCGCCAAGGACCGCATTCAATGCCGGCGATGTTCCCGAGCCCCACTGCTGCGCCCTGCCGTACGGGACGTCCCAAAGAACGGTCGGCACAAACCGCTGCCGGGGGATCAAGGTGTTGTTTCCCCAATCATAGTGGCGGTTGTAGGGGTCGGTGGCGGTGCCGCTTTCGCCATTGCTCGCCGAACTGTCGGTCATGTTGTGCGTGTAGGTGTAGTTGGCTTGAAACTGAAGTCCTTTGGCAAACTTTCTTTCGAGGATCAGGTCAAGGGAATTGCTCTTCTGAATCGCGCCGTCTGTCTCGTAATTAATGTTTCCGCCCGTCCACAGTGAGTAGACATATGTATTGGTCAGGTCGGATGTGCTGGCTTGCGGTAGGTTCAAATTGTAGAACACCGGGAGCTGTGTCGACATCGAGCCCCGATAGCTGACCCGTGCGACCATCGACTTGCCCAGGTCGCGTTCCACCGTGATGTTCCACTGCTGGATCATGGGCGTCTTTAAATGCGGATTGGTGCCCGTGATGCTGTCTCCGCAATCCGCTTCGTGCGCGCAAACACCAAGGCCCACAGTGGAGTTGCCGAACGGGTTCGGGAACTGGATGGTCGGCGTCGGCGTGGTGTTATTCAAGCGCAAGGATCCCGCCGAGAAAACATCCTGGCTGCCCGGACCGAAATTGTCCTGATATGCGCCAATCAGTTGGCCGTAGTAGATGCCATAGCCCCCGCGGACTACGGTCTTGTCGTGCAGCCGGTAGGCGAAGCCGATACGCGGCCCAAAGTTGTTCCAGTTGCCGAACATCAGCGAGCGCCCCGGAAATCCGGCCGGCGAGACCTCTACGGGAATGTCCTGCGGGATCGCCGTGTAGAGTAGCGTCGATTTTGACGGAACAACCACTGCTTGCGTGGCCGGGTCCCAGTTCACGCGCCGGTCGTTGTTATCTACCGACGGCATGAAGTATTCCCACCGCACGCCCAGCGTCAGCGTGAGCTTCGACGTGACGCTCCACGTGTCATTCACATAAAGACCCGTGTCGGTCTTGCGGTTGTACCGCGCTAAGGCCGGCCCCTTTAAGCGCACCTGTGATGGATACCCCAGCATGAAGTCGGCAAGACCAAACCCGGTGTATTGCCCGTTGAAGTTGTATTGCCCAAACTGGTTATTCTGCGAGTTCAGAATCGGATCGCCGTAGCGGACCAACACGCCGCTTTTGATAGCATGCCGGCCCTTCTGCCAGCTCACGTTGTCCAATAGCTCATACTGCTGGCTGATGTTGTTGGAAATTGGATTGGGGTACAGGTCGAAAAAACCGCCGCTGATTTCCATATCGGGAACACCCGGCGTGCCCGTCGGCACCTTCGTAGAGCCCAGGTTCAGACCGATGGCCTGCAGAATCGTGTTGCCATCCTGCTTCGGCGTCTTGAAGATGCCGTCGCGTTCGAAGCCGATGCGGAACTCGTTCAACAGAACGGGCGAGAAAGTGTGCGTTTCCGAAATGAAGTCGTTGGTGCTGTTGCGAACCTGGAGATAGCCGTACCCTGGAACCGGTGGGTTCCAGCTTCGCAGCCAAGGGTCGTCCTGCCGCGTGAAGCGCCCCGACAACACGTCGCGCGAGCTGATGTTGTGATCGATCCGGACGTCAATGCGGTCGATGTGCTCCGGGCCAAAAATGGTGTTGCGGTAGTTATTCAGGTAGTTGTTCGGGTTGGTTGAGGTGCCCGCAAAATTCGGCGCCGGATAATATTTCGTCGCAAACGCTTCCGATACCGGATTTACCTGCAATCCGGCATTGGAGAAAACATTACCCGGGATGGGCTGTCCCGTCAGCGGATTCTTGAGCTGGATGCCGCCATTAATGGGATCGAGCAGAGCCGAGAAATCTCCCCTTTCGAACGCCGCCGTTGGCACGGTGGTTTCACCAGTCGACGAGTTTCCCGCTGCCAGCGGAAATGTCCGGTGTTCCTCCGTGACCAGGAAAAACGTTTTGTTCCTGCCGTGATAGATCTTCGGAATATAAATCGGTCCGCTCACGCTGCCGCCCCACCACTGCAATTGCGGTCCGATGATACCCTGCGATCGCTCCGACCCCTGGGTCAGCGGGCCCGCATTGAGGGCGCTGTTATCGGTCGTGTAAAAGCCGCTGCCATGCAAATCGTTGCCGCCGCTCTTGGTGGTGGTCATGAGCGTCGCCACGCCCGGAAACTCCGCCGAGTTGTTGCTCTCGAGAACCTTGACTTCCGCGATCGACTCGTACGACTGGTCGTTCGTTAGGTTGCCCGATTGCCCGCCGTACGCATTCTGCATCGTCTGGATGCCGTCGATCGTCAGGTTGAGGAAGTTGTTGCGATTCCCCCCAATCATGATCGAGCTGCCGTCAAAAACCGTGGAGGGCGTCAGGCCGGCCATCTGCATGATGGCGCGCTGCGTAGGGGCCGCCAAGACCTCCTCTGACGTCTGCAGCGAGGAAATTTCGGCATTCTCCGTGTTCATCGCGGTTGGCGTTGCAATGACTTCGACGGATGCGGACGTTTCCCCCACCTCCAGCCTGGCATCGAATCGCTGATTCTGTGCCGCCGTCTCCGTCAGGACGCTGCTCCTCAGCTCCCGAAAGCCGGATGCGGTCACCGTCACCGTGTAGTTGCCCGGAGCGACACCGGCGAATACGTAATTTCCCTCGGTGCTCGTGGTCTCCGTGTGTTTCACGTTGGTATCAACGCCCGCCAGCGTGACGGTAGCACCCGGGATAACGGCACCCTGGGGGTCCGTCACAAATACCGTGATGGAGCCCAACGCAGACTGCGCGTGCCCCAGATTGCCCGCCAGCAGGAGCACGGCCAGCATGAACACAACCGCTTTGCAGAATCTCATGGTGTTAAACCCCTCTCTAGACCCTTTGAACATTGAACGAGTTGCTTCTGATATAGTCTGGTCTCCACGCAAAAAGAAGTAATTAATGATGAAATTACGGTACGTTTACCGTAAACGCCCCTTGCCATCAATAAGTTGCAGACTCGTTTCCATGAGATAGAATGACTATCTCACTGGTTTGTTCGACCCTTTGACGAGGTCAAAAGTAGCGTGAAGGACTCTGCCGGTCGCGTTGAAGATGCGCAGCGGAATCCTGACATTCTGCCCGGGGCCATCCGTGCGCATGTCAGCAAAGTTCTTGCAAGTAAGGAATTTGTGCATGCCGACAGCCTCCGGCGCTTTCTTGCCTACTCAGTCGAGAAAACAATAGAGGGCGAAACGAGTTGCCTGAAGGAATCGCTGCTCGGAACAACCTTATTTGGGCGTGGTGACGCCTTCGATCCGCGCATTGACCCCATCGTCCGGGTGCAGGCCGGGAAACTCAGGACCCGGCTGCAGCGCTACTACGAAGAAGAGGGAAGTGCGGACCCTCTCATCATCGAATTTCCAAAGGGTGGCTATGTTCCTTCCTTCCATGTCCGGAGGGACGAAGCTGTGGAACAATCACGCCCGCCGCAGCGTGGAAAGCTCGGCTGGCTGGTGGCCGTTCTGAGTATTCTGGCGGCGATCGCTATCTTGTTGATGTGGCAGAACTGGCCGGCGGCCCCGGCCCCACCGACCTTTACACCCCTAACCTTCGCCACCGACGCCACCTCAGCCTTTCCCTCCATCTCACGAGAGGGCAAACTGGTTGTTTTTGCTTCGGACCGGGGCGGTCACGGCAGCCTGGAACTGTATGCGCAAGTGATTGGCGGAGAAGGACCAGTTCAACTCACGCACTCGGGCAGCAAGAACAGGCAGACGGATATTTCGCCAGACGGTACACGGGTGGTTTTCCTGTCCGACCGTGACAACGGTGGAGTTTATGTCCTTTCTTTGCTGAGCCATGCCGAGACGAAGATCGCGGAGCTCGGTTTCAACCCCCGCTTCTCTCCCGATGGCACCCGGATCGCGTTCCAACCGAGTCACGGCGGGCTACGGACCGTGGGGGCAATGGGAGGGCCGGTGCAGGCTGTAGAATCAGCAACTTCCAATGCGTCCTACCCCATGTGGACACTCGACGGCAAGCATCTGATCGCACTCGTGAGACACGGACAAGCGGACTTCGACTGGATGCTCTTCCCACTGGACGGAAGCCCGGCGTATTCCACGGGTGCGAAGGAGGTCTTCCGTCGCCAGCAACTGGGTAGTCCCACTTATCCTCCAATCCCCGGTGACTGGCTGGGAGATCGCGTGGTCTTTTCAGCGGGACAGAATGAGTCCTCCAGCCTGTGGGAGATACCGCTCTCGCGCGCCACTTTTCGCGTCACCGGAGCGGCACGGCGGCTCACGTCGGGGCCCGGGGCGCACACGTACCCTCGTGTGGCGGCGGCCGCCGCTGACCGCGCGCGGATTGTTTTCGTCAACGAGAACATCATCAACGAGATCTCGAGTTTTGTGCCAAATCCAGATCAGGACTCCGCGACTCTGGAACGGCTGACACAGGACAGCTCGCTCGTTGCGGACGACTCCCCACAGCTTTCCGCGGATGGTTCGAAGCTTGCGTTCTGCTCCACGCGGCTGGGGAATCGCGATATCTGGATCAAAGACCTGAAGAGCGGAACGGAAACCTCGGTAGCGGCAAACCCGTGGCCCGAGGAACGGCCCTTGATTTCGCCGGACGGGTCGAAAGTCGCGTACGTGAGCCGGCAAGCAGGCGACGCTGCCGCTATCCAGCTTTGGGAATCAGCTGGCAGCGTCACCCGCAAAGTGTGCGAGGATTGCGGACGCCCTGCGGCATGGTTCCCCGACAGCCGGCAACTGGTGGTCGCAGCGGATTCCAAACCCGGGTTGCTGGTCTGGAGTGCGGCCAGCGGGCAGAGTACACCTCTACTTCCGGCTTTGCAAAGACCGGTTGCGGAGGCCGCCATTTCACCGGACGCCCGGTGGATTGCCGCGATTACAACCGGTCACGCGGAAGGCTGCCCGGCAACGTTCATTGCTCCAGTCAAACAGTCCAACCAGACATGCAAAGATTGGGCGCCTCTGCCGGACGGGACTTGGGGACTCCGTTGGTCTCAAAAAGGAGATGTGCTCTACTTTTTCTCCGGCCAGGACGGCGGACGCTGTGTCTGGGGCCAACGGATTTCGCTGGCCGACGCGCGCCTGCAGGGGCAGCCTTCCCCCGTGCAACACTTTCACCGGTACCAGCCCATTCCCCGGTCCGGCAGCGGCATCTCCATTGCCGCCGGCCGCCTGGCGGTCTGGCTACAGGACTCACAATCCAGTATCTGGATGGCCGAAGTTCAGCGCTGAGAACTGGAACGCCGGGGCACGACCTTCACGGCATGGAGCAGGATCCCGTTTTCCTGCGCGGGCGATGCTGCTTTCAGGCGGATCTCGCGAATGCGTTTGCCGAAACGGGGACTTACCCACTCATAGGCGAAGAATGCCGAATCGCTGTTGCCGCTCTCCACGAGTGCGGCTTCATAGGCTACATTTCGCGGATCGTGGCCGAGGCTCCAACCCTGTTCGAGGATATTGACGGCATAACGGACAGGCACAGTTGCCACGAAGTCATCGTCATAAGTGATTTCGTACCAGCCCAGCAGATCGGCGGTATCGACGTAATTCCACGTGGCTTCATAAGCCGGCCGGTTGCGTGCCGGCTTCAATGAAGCGTGCACGAAGACGACGCTGCTGGCGTCTTCACCGACCGGAATCGCCGCGGATTCATGGACAGCGGTCTTCCCCGACGATACGAGCACCGGCTCCGGCGAAGTAAACACGGTGCGCACGGGATTGGATTCGCCAGGTAGAGGGGCCGCGGCCAGGTGACGCCGCACATCGGGCATGAGTATCTGCACGGTTCTCGAGAGATCCGGCAGCATGCTCCGGTGTGTGGACCACAGCAGTTCGGCGCAACCCAGGAAATCGAACATCAGATCCTTTCCAAAATTGAATTCGTTGGTGGCGGCCCAGGAGGATGGCGCGCCGCCAATCATGGGACTGGGCGCAGTGCGCCGGTCGTAATCGCGGATGTTGGGCTGGAAATTCCCGTAAACCTGTTCGAAGCCCCATTGACGGAGCGCTACCTCGTTCGGCTCGCCCTCCCCTTTCTCGTTTTCGTCCCAGAACCAGTTGAAGACCAGGATGTCTGTCGGGATGAGATTTTTCACCTGCGCGGGCGACAACGCACCCGGTGTATCGTAGGCCTCACCGCCGCGATTCGGAACGTGCTGGATCTGTTCACCGCGCAACGGCTCCACCAGGTGGTCACCCCAAATGGCCGTACGTATACCGCGCCCCTTGAGATGAGCGTAAATCCGGTTAATATCCTGCGCGTAGAGCTCGGTATAGCTCTTGCCCTTGCAACGGGGACAGACGCCGACGGGCATACGCCACTCATCGTGCCCGATGTGCACCATGCGCGGCCGCATCACATCGATGTATTCGTCAAGAACGTCAAAGACGAGGTCATAGACCTTCGGCTCGGAAGGACAATAAGTGTCCGGCCACTCCGCTTGGGAGATCTCGGCCAGCTCCCGGTGCCGGGTGAGCAGGTAATAGCTGTGCGTCAAAGTTGGAATTTCAGGGATGACCTCAATGTGGAACTGGCTGGCGTAGCGAACCAGCTCCGCAACTTCCTCCTTTTCCAGAACGCCCCCATCGCCGGCATCGGCATTGGCGGAATCCTGCAACTGACGGCCTGGCCCCCAGGCACGGTCTCGCCGCGTATCCGCGAGGTCTTTGCCGATTGCGATCCAGCCTTCGTTCAACTCCGGGTGGCGGTCCAAGCGCATCACGGCGTTCATTTCCAGGATCAGCTTGTTGTACTTGTAAAGCGCCATGAAGTCGCGAACGAATCGCTTGAAGTACGGAATGTTGTCACGGCCCGGGACGTACATTTTGATTCCGCGAAAGGACTTGTACGGCCAGTCGCGGATGCGTGTGCCCTGGATATCACGCTGGTCCGCTAACTGGCGCAGCGATTCAAAACCGTAAAGCGCTCCCGCGTCATCGCTGCCCGCCACTAATACGATGCGGTCCCCGACATCAATGACGTAGCCTTCGGCAGGGACGCTCGGAATGTGTAGACGATCACAAACCTGGCGCACCAACGGACTCCGCATGGAGCCCATCACCAGGAAACGCCCTTCGGCCGGCACAGAAGAAAGCCGGCGCGTGACCAGAGCCAAATGATGCTGATCGCTGAATTCCGCAGTCGCAAGCCGTGCCAGAAACAGGTCATCGTCCGACGGCTCGGCCGGAATGGCGATAGTGACGGCGTTATCTAGAACGAAGTGTGCACCACTTGGCTGTGACTCCCTGGGCGCAGGGAAGATGAAAGGCGCTGCCTGCAAGGTCGATAGCGAGGCTGCCAGCAGGAGTAGAGTACGAATCGCAGGTAACCACGGTTTTGATTTTTCAAGTCGGATCATGCCGAACGAATCATAACTCGAAGACACAGGCAGCAGCGGGCGGTGCGGATTCGGCAAGCAATTCCGGCGCGACGGAAACGAGTGTCTGACGCGTTAGAGAGCGCGGAAGTTCTGAAGCGATTCGTCTCATCGAGACGTTTACATCCAAAGACGGTGTGTTCCGTTTCGTACAGAGCGCTGCGCTCTTGGACCGTAGTTTGTGCCAACATCGCTATTTCAGCTTGCGTGCTTTTCTTCCCGCGCAATCATAACGGAGCTGAAAAATCGATCACCATGATTGATATAAGCAAAGCAATATTAGATCTTCGCGCACAGCTACAACAGATTGGACGAGCCATTCAGGCACTGGAGGAATTTTCCCGGCTGCAATCAGCGCGGCCAGGCAGACCACGAAAATGGCCGAACAGCACACCGAACAGCAGCGAGGAACCAAAAAGGAAACATGCGGCACCTATGATGACGGAGAGCCCTGACCGGTTCTAAGTTGCGAACTGTTGTGGAGAATCCAACGTATGATCGCACACTCATTCTGGTTAACTGGAACGAGTTCGCGACTCGCGCAGCTAATTCGTCGCTGGGCGCCGGCAGCCCTCGTTGAAGGCGGCTTTGCAATGAGCGTGGAAGACGTGCGTGCCGATGAAATAGCCAAGCGCCGTGCCCACCAGCTCATCGGACGCCCAATGATCGTGGGCCAATAAACGCCCCGCCGCCACCGTAGCTACCGTACCATAGGCCAGCAGCTTGACCCAGGTTTTGGGATATTCGTGCGCCACCACGGCGGCCATGGCCATTGTAAACATGGGGTGGCCGGCCGGAAATGAGGTATTCACACTGTGATGTTGCCAGAAGTCACCGTGGTCATTGCCGACACCGGGGCGCTGGCGGCCGGCGATTAGCTGCATCGGCGTATAAACCAGGAACGTATCGATCAGGGTTTCCAGTTCGAGCGAGCCCGTTTCCTTCAGGTGTTCATTATTCGTTTTGATGCCGTACATCCACATCAAGCCAAGGGTGCCGGAGATGCTGCCTATGGCTATGTTCGACATATTGGAATAAGGGCTCCTGCGTCCGTCCGGCAGCTGTCCCTCAATTCTCCGGTCGGTGGCGAGTAGTGCTCCCGTTCCGGCAAGCAGCATCAGGTCCCATTTCACGTTGGAAGACTTGAACGGTGCCGCGTACAGTTCCTTCTGATCGTGAAGGATCCTTCTTACGCCACGGTGTATCAAGCCACCCTCGCCCGGCTGGCTGGAAGTGGTGGAGTCTCCGGGTGCGGGAGGGGTATCCCCACCGCCTTCGCTGGGCTCCGCGGCAGCATTCAAGTCAAAGACCGGCTGGTAATTCGAAAAGCCGCTTGCGTCTAAAAAACTCGAGGTTTGGGCGAGGGCCGGATAAGCAATGAAGAATACCGTGGCGAAGAGTCCGCAATGAACAGTCACTGTCTGTATTTTAGGTGCGCATCTAGCTGCAGCCGAAATTGCAGCGTTCCAGACCATACGAAGTCATGGTGTGCTATCTCACGACGCGCAGCTTAGCCCGCTTCCGTACGATTCACCACGAAAGCCAATGTACGGACGCCCGCATTCCGCAAGCCGCAATGGTACGGGATCGCCCTCGGCAGCCCCGGGGCCACGGATTGATTACGGCAACAGTGGCAGCACGATGTGAGAAGGCGCGGCGGTTGTCCGATAGATTTTTTGTGTCGCCGTCTGATAGTCCGAGGCGCGGGCAGCGTAAATGTTTTCGACGAAGGTTTGCGGGTTCCGGTCATAGAGCGGAAACCAGGAGCTTTGCATCTGGACCATGATGCGATGCCCCTTGCGAAACGCGTGATCATTGGTGTGCAGGTCAATCGTGTACGGCGTCACGGCGCCGGGCGTAATGGCCAACGGGTGCTCGAACCCGCTGCGGAACCGGCCGCGCAGAATCTCGTCGGCGATCATCAATTCGTAACCGGCCAGGTTTGGTTTTTGCGGATAGGGTTCGGGATAGACATCGATCAACTTGACGACCCAATCCGAGTCACTGCCGGACGTGGCGGCGAAAATGCGAGCCACAATGTCCCCGGCGATCTTAATATCGCTGGTCAGGGGCTCGGTCTGCCAGGTAAGCACGTCCGGGCGGTTATCCACAAACCTCTGATCCTCCACCAGCCATACGGGCCAGCCGCCGCCCGGATAGGTTGGAGTTACGGGCCGGTGGCGGTAAGGCACGGGGTGCGCGGGATCGGAAAGGTAAGCGTCGTATTCGCCGGATTCGCCGGCCGGCGGTGGATCGAACGAAAGCTTTCCTCCGGCCCGCAAATAGAGATTGGCCGGGCGGGCGGCTGAAGGAGGCCAGGACTCGTACTTTTCCCAGCGGTTGCTGCCGGTTTGGAATACGGTGGCCTCGGCGAAGTCGCGGGTTCCTTTATCATGCAGCCAGTAGGCGAACCATGGGGCCTCGATGTACTGGCGGAAGTATTTGCTGGTGTCGCTATCGAAGGGAATCTCGCCAAGCTTGCTGCCTTCGCGCCGCCATCCCCCGTGATTCCACGGGCCGGCCACCAGGTAGTTCAAGTGCTCCGGGTCAGACTTTTCGAATAGCTCATAGACCTTCACTGGGCCATAGAAATCCTCCTGGTCCCACCAGCCGGCCACGTTGAGATTCGGGACTTTCGGATGCCCATTGATATGGCGGGGGAAGGCCTGCTTCTGCCAGAACTCGTCGTAATTGGGGTGAGCAAGAAAATCGTTCCAAGTCGGCATCTTGCCGTGAAAATAGCGCTCGTTTGCGTTGGAAAGCACGCCGAGGTCGAGGTACCACTGGTAGGTGTCGGCGCGATCGAAGGCAAAATTGGTATTCGCTTCTTTCGCGCTTTCCAGCAGCGCGGCGTACTCGAAGCCGTAGCTCAGGCGAAAGGCCCCGTTGTGGTGGAAGTCGTCACCTAAAAACATATCGGCCGGGGTTGCCTGCTCCGACGCGGCCTTGAGCGCCGGGTGCGGGTCGAGCAACGCCATGGTAACCAGCCAGCCGCCATAGGACACGCCCATCATGCCGACGCGTCCGTTGTTCCCCTGGAGGTTCTTCACCATCCATGCGACCGAGTCGTATGCGTCGGTACTTTCGTCTATGGCTTTTTGATCGGAGCGGTCGCGGGGCGGCCGCTGCATGACGAATTCGCCTTCGGACTTAAACCGGCCGCGGATATCCTGAAAGGCAAAAACGTACCCATCATCGTTGAGAAACTCGGCATCCGCCGTGAATCTGCTGAAGGCACTGTCAGAGGCGCTATTGGCAGGGTCGACCGTCACGCCGTAAGGCGTTCGCTCGAACATGATGGGCAGGGCTCCACGGTGGTCTTTCGGCGTGAGGATGACGGTATGCAGCTTGACGCCGTCGCGCATGGGGATCATGACGTCGGATTTCTCGAACAGGGCAGCCCCATATCCTGGAAGACAGGCGAGCATTAGGGCCGCGCCGGTGGAACGCCTTCGAAGTTTCAGCAAGGTTCGGACCTCCAAAGTGAGGCATTATTGTACGACATGCCTGGGCGTTTATTCCGGTGTTCCCTTCAAGCGCCGCTGGGGCAACCGGGAATTTGCACAGCGGAGGGTTGCATCCAGTTGATCTGTCAAAGCATCGAAGCAAAATGCCGCGGTTGAGGGGTTCCCTGATAGGAAAAGTGGTGAGGAGAGGCCAGTGAGACACGTGTATCGTTACCCCCGGGCGAAGCGTCAACGGGCGCTACTGGGCTTGGGATTGTGGTGCGCGGCGGCTCTGAGCGGGCAACAGAGCCAATTTCAGGGAAGCGTGCCGGCCGGAAACGCGCCGCCGTCGACCCTGGCGTTGAAACTGGACGACGCCATCCAGCGTGGTTTGCAGGCCAACCTCGGCCTGCTGGTGCGGGACACCACCAGCCTGGTGGCGCGGGCCGAACGGGAGAGGGCGCTTTCCGCGCTACTTCCTCAGGTGACCGGAGCGCTTACCGAGACCGAGCAGCAGCTTAGCCTGAAGACCATCGGCTTCAACTTCAAGTTTCCTCCGATCCCAGGTTTTCCCGGCATTCCCACGATTGTCGGCCCGTTCCACTATACCGAGGCGCAAGCCAACGTCTCCGCCAAAGTTTTCGACTGGAATGCGCGAAAGAACCTGCACGCAGCCAGGGCGAATGAAGAAGCCGCGCGGCTTTCCGTACAGGATGCGCGTGATCTGGTGGTGCAGGCGGTGGCCAGCGGATATCTGCAGATCATCGCGGACGCATCCCGCGCCGAATCGATTCAGGCGCAGGTGAACACCGCGGATACGATTTACAAGCGCGCCGTCGACCAGAAGAAAGCCGGCACATCCCCGGGCATAGACGTCCTGCGCGCGGAAGTGCAGTTGAAGACGGAGCAGCAGAGGCTGCTGGCCCAGCAGAACCAGCTGGAAAAAGACAAGCTGGCGCTGGCGCGGGTGATTGGATTGCCGCCAGGACAGGCATTTCAGATTGCCGATAACATTCCGTTTGCGCCCCTTACGGGACTCACGCAAGAAGAGGCCCTGCGCACGGCCGTCGCGCAGCGCCCGGATTACCAAAGCGCCCGGAAGCTGGTGGAAGCGGCCCAGGAATCATTGAAGGCGGCGCGCGCGGAGTGGTACCCCACGGTGGATGTCAACGGCTACTACGGCGATGCCGGCCCGTCCCTGAACAATTCGCACAGCGTGTTCCTGGTGACCGGCGCACTCAGGTTCAACATATTTAATGGCGGTAGGATCCGGAGCGACTTGGACCAGGCCCAAGCATCGTTGAAGCAGTATTCGGACGAGCTGGCGGATTTGGGCGGACAGATTGATTATCAGGTGCGTGCGGCGTTCTTGGACATCAAAACCGCCGCCGACCAGGTGTCGGTGGCGGAAAGCAATCTGGATCTGGCGAACCAGACGCTGACACAATCGCGCGACCGCTTTGCCGCCGGGGTGACGGACACGGTCGAAGTGGTCCAGGCCCAGCAATCGGTCGCGGCGGCCAACGACAGCCTGATTTCTGCGCGATTTGCGCATAATGTCGCCAAGGTGGAGTTAGCGCGAGCACTGGGGATGGCCGACCAGGGAATCAAACGGTTCATTGAGGTGAAATGAGTATGCCGGAAACCATCTCAGAAGAGAGGATCGAGACTCCGTCGAAAGCATGGACGCGCAAGCCGAAGCGCAGCCGGGCGCGAATTATCGCGCCGATTGTGCTTTTGCTGCTGATTGTGGTGAGTTACTTCCTGTGGCGCCACTTTAGCGCGTACGAATCGACGGACGACGCGCAAATCGACGGCCACCTCAATGCGGTCAGCGCCCGTATTAGCGGGCAGGTGGCCGAGGTGTTGGTGGAAGACGAGCAAATCGTAAAGAAGGGAGATGTGCTGGTCAGAATCGATCCTCGCGATTATCAGGTGGGGGTCGCCAAGGCTGAAGCCGATCTGGCGGATGCGGAGGCTGGGCTCGAGGGCTCGAGAACGGATATACCGCTGACGTCAACCACCACGGAAAGCTCACTGAAATCCGCGCGATCGTCGCAAGCCGACGCGAATGCCGGGCGGGCCTCCGCGGAGCGGCAGCTCAACGTTGCGCAGGCGCGCCTGGAGACCGCTCGCGCTCAGGTAACCGAGGCGGAGGCCAACTATAAGCGCGCTGCCGATGATGCGGAGCGCTACAAGCTGCTGGTCGCCAAGGACGAAATCTCGCAGCAGATCTATGACCAGGCGGTGCAAACGGCGGCCGCTGCGAAGGCCACGCTGGCAGCTCGGGCCGCGTCAGTGGTGGAAGCGCAGCAAAATATCACGGTAGCTGACGCAATGGTACAGCAGGCACGGGCGCGAATTGCTCAGGCGGAAGCATCCGTGCAATCGGCTTTAACGGCTCCCCAACAAGTTGCCATCAGCCGGGCTAAGGCCAAGTCATCCATGGCGAAGCTGGCCCAGCAGAAGGCCCTGCTCGATCAAGCCCGGTTGAATTTAAGCTACTGCACCATCGTCGCGCCCGTGGACGGCGTGGCCGGAAAGAAGACGGTGGAGGTGGGACAGAATGTTTCGCCGGGCCAGCAGCTTTTGGTCGTAGTTCCTCTGAACGACATCTGGGTCACCGCGAATTTCAAAGAGACTCAGTTGAAGAAGATGAGGCCGGGTCAAAAGGTGCGCTTCAGCGTGGATGCTTATGGCCGCGAATACACCGGGCATGTGACGGGCATCGCGGGCGCCGCCGGTTCTCGCCTTAGCCTGCTCCCGCCCGAGAATGCCACTGGAAATTACGTCAAAGTGGTACAGCGTATACCTGTCCGTATCGACATCGAACCCGGCCAGAACAACGACCATCTGCTGCGACCAGGGATGTCGGTGGATCCGCGGGTTTACCTCGAGTAAACGGATATGGCTGACGTGGCCGACACGATCATCGAACAACCGGTAACCATCGAACGCTGGAAGCCGAAATACAATCCCTGGCTGATTGCGGTGGTGGTGGCCATGGCGGCTTTCATGGAGGTGCTGGACACCAGTATCGCCAACGTCGCACTACCGCATATGGCCGGCGATCTTGGTGCCAGCAACGACGAAAGCACCTGGGTGCTGACGTCCTACCTGGTATCGAACGCGATCATTCTGCCCATCAGCGGATGGCTGGCGGGGCTGTTCGGGCGCAAGCGGTTCTTCATCCTCTGCATCTTTCTATTCACTCTCAGCTCGATGCTGTGCGGCGCGGCGCCGTCACTTGGCGTGTTGATCCTCTGCCGGATTCTGCAAGGCGCGGGCGGCGGGGGACTGCAGCCCGGCGCACAGGCGATCCTTGCGGACATATTCCCTCCGGAGAAGCGCGGTCTCGCATTTGCGGTTTATGGAATTACGGCCGTTATGGCGCCCACTATCGGCCCCACGCTAGGCGGCTGGATCACCGACAACTATAGCTGGCGCTGGATTTTCTACATCAATCTGCCGGTCGGATTGCTGGCCATGTTTCTGGCGTACCGCCTGGTAGAGGATCCGCCCTACCTGAAGCGCATTGCCGGCGCCAAAATCCGCGTCGATTACATCGGTATCAGCCTCCTTTGTCTCGGCATCGGCGCGCTGCAGGTTTTGCTGGACAAAGGTCAGGAAGACGACTGGTTCGGGTCTCGTTTCATCATCACGCTCGCAATCGTGGCTACGGTGTCTTTGGTGGCCCTGGTGATCTGGGAATGGCGGCAGAAAGAGCCGATCGTCGACGTCCGGCTGTTCAAATATCTCACGTTTGCCGGCGCCAACCTCATGATGTTTTTCCTGGGCGTCATTCTGTTCAGCAGCCTGGTGATGATGCCGCAATTCCTGCAGACCCTTTTGGGTTACACCGCGCAATCCGCGGGCCTGGTGCTATCCGCCGCAGGCGTGCTGCTGCTGTTCGAAATGCCGGTGGTCGGGCAACTGACCACCAAAATACCGGCCAAATACATCGTCGCATTCGGCTGGTTCCTGCTGGCGGTTGCCATGTATTATTCGACGATGCGCATGGACTTATTGATCAGCTTCACCTCGGCCATGTGGCTGCGCGTGGCGCAATCCGCCGGGCTGGGGTTCCTGTTCGTCCCCATTTCGCTCATTGCCTATTCGGGTATCCCTCCGGAAAAAGGGAACAGCGTCTCGGGGATGGTGAATTTCATGCGCAACATGGGCAGCAGCGTCGGGACATCGATGGTGACAACCATCCTGGCCCGCCGTGCTCAGTTCCACCAATCGATGCTGGCCTCGCATACCACGCCATTTGATCCTGCATTCCAGAACCAGGTTGCAGGCCTCAGCCGGCAGCTGGTGCATTCCGGGATCAGCGCCGCGGATGCCCAGGCACATGCCTACGGGCTGATCTACCAGGGAATGGTGGCACAATCCACCACGCTGGCTTACATCGATACGTACAAGATGCTTGCGGTAGGAGCAGCGGTCATGTTCCTGCTTGCGTTCGCAGTACGGAAGAATGATCCGCGCGGTGGCGGCGCGATAATTGCTGAGTAAAGGTGGCGAATCGATGATCCGTGTGATTACACTTGATCGCGAGTACGGCAGCGGCGGGCCGGAGATTGCCAGAAAGCTGGCCGAGCGCCTCGGCTGGAAGTTGTGGGATCAACTGTTGACCGATGAAATTGCCCGGCAGATGGATTGCGACAAGCGGTTGGTGGAGGAACGCGAGGAACGCAACGATCCCCTCCGCTACCGGCTTTTCAAGGCCTTCATGCGCGGCAGCCTGGAAGGAAGCCAAAATGCCCCGCGCCTGAAAATGGTGGATGCGGAGTGCATCCGCGAATTTACCCAGAAGGTTGTCACCCTCGCCGCGAAGTCCGGCAACTCCGTAATTGTTGGGCGCGGTTCAGCCTATTACCTGCACGGGCAGCCTGACGTTTTTCACGTCTTCATTTATGCCCCGGTGGAAGAAAAAGTTCGACGGTTGAGACAGGGCGGCAGGACAGAAGCCGAAGCGCTGGAACTCGCCGAGACCGTGGATCGCGATCGCGCTGAGTACATCAAGCGATCCTTCGATCTGGAGTGGCCGGCGCGCTATCTGTTTCACCTGATGATCAATTCAGCCGTTGGCGAAGATCGCGCGGTGCAAACCATCCTGGACGCACTGGCGCTGCAGAACGCCGCGGTCGGCTAGAGCGATTTCAGCCACCGGTGCACAGCCGGTTTATCTTCCGCCTGGAACATCAGAGATCCGGGAACAATGGCGTCCGCCCCGGCCTCGCGCAGCCAGGGCACGGAGTCGCGGCGTATTCCGCCATCCGCATAGATCGTGGCTCCGGGTGCCGCCTGGAAAAGGCGCCTTATCGCCTTTATGCGATCGCATGCTTCGGGAGCCAGGCCGGCTCCCTTGATCCCGATCTGCGTACCCATGGAAATGATGTGGTCCACGCGGCCTATGTAACTCCCGAGCGCCTCGACCGCTGTTTCGAGGCAGATGGCCAGCCCGGCCCGGCGCCCCGCGGACGCGATTTCTCTTAGCGCCTCTGCCGCGCCGTCCGCTTCTACATGGACCGATACCAGATCGGCGCCTGCATCCAAGAACTGGCGCACCATCGCCGCCGGCTGGCTCATCATCAGGTGAACGTGCAGAGGTTTCGGCGTGCATTTGCGGATCGCCGAAACCAGATCCGGGAAAAACAGCAGGGACGGTGCGAAGTGACCGTCGGCGGCGTCGAGATGGAACGAATCGGCGTACGGCGAGATGCTCGCGATCTCTGCCGCCAGGTTCACCAGGTCGGCAGACCAGAGAGAAATATCCAGCCTCAAGGGCGGCATACGGGTTTCAATCGACTGCAGCGTCGCTGCCGTTTCGAAAGCCGGCAGGGCAGAGACCTCGAAAATACGGGCAGCGCGTGCAGTGGTCTCCTTCGCGCAGCGGAAACTTGACTGTTGACTGCGCTTCACGAAACTCTCGCACCAAGACTTCGGGATCATCGAGTAGTGTGCGCTCGAGCGACACCGGTACGGCCACTTCCGGCCGCAGGAAATACACGTAAGCGTGCGCCGGCGGCCGTCCCGTCATGCGCTCTAAGGCCAGCGCGTACAATCGGAGCTGCGGCGCATAAAAGCGGGCGCGGGCGGCCGTATCCCGCGATTTGACCTCATCCGTTTTGTAATCCACCAGAACCAGTTCGCCGTCCTCTTCGAACCACAGATCGATTTGTCCCCGTAGTACGACATCTTCGATCGCCATCAGAAAATCGAACTCACGCTGGGCGCGACCCGCGCGGACGGCACGTCGACCTAATTCGCTCTGATGGAATGCCTCTACCAGCCTGCGCGCCTCGGCCGTCGCTGTGAGGACTTCCTGGCCGGCGAGCAGTGCGTGAACGTCGAGGCCGAACTGGCTGGCAGTCTTGTCGTCCTGGTCATCGGTATCACGGCTCGTTGCGCGCCGGGAATCTGGCCAGCCGAGATAGCGTTCCAGGTAATACCGGCGGGGGCACTCGGCAAATTGCGTCACCGAAGTTACGGTCGCCGCGAAGTCGTGCTGCTCCGTGATCTTTGGACGATCCAACCACTGCGGTTCCGGTTGAGCCGCCGCCAACTCCCGGCCGGCCGCGGGCTCCGGCAGGTGGTCCGTCGCGAAGATGCGAACAGCAAAGCGCGCGCCATCCGGCGCGTCGACAGAGACCACTTTCTGCTGCGGCGTTTGCAAATCGATATCCAGCCCCGATTCGAGTTTAGCTGCCCATTCCTTCTGCTGCTTTCCAAAACTTGAGTAAGAGAAGAGCAGGTGTTCCTCGGCTCGGGTCATGGCTACGTAAAAGAGCCGGTTGCTCTCGTCAGATTCACGCCGTTTCGTTTCCTCTGCGATGGCTTTCAGGAAACAGTCGCGCTTGGTGTCATCGATGCCCGGGTACATCCAATTCGCACCCAGCCCTGAATCGGGCGAAAACGCAATCGGTCCGCAGGCGCCCGCGATTCCCTTGTGCAGCGCCGAGAGGAAGACAATGGGAAACTCAAGCCCCTTGGCCGCATGCACCGTCATGACGCGTACCGCGTTAATTGCGTCTTCCGGCGGTGGATCAGGCTCCCGCGCGTCGGCCTCGCGCATGAGTTCGATTTCTTTCACGAATTCGTGGAGCGTCGTTCGAGCCGATGCCTCGCGCGCCAGGTTCAGGAACTTCTCCATGTTCGCCGCGGCTCGCGAGCCCAAAGTCACGCCGTAACCCGTTTCGTCCATGGCGCGCATCAACAAGCTATCGAAACCGGCAACATCGCGCGTTTCCCGCCATCGCTGGAACTGGTCGCGAAAGTGCCGAAGTTTCGCGAAGTCCTCCGCTTCGAAGGGAGTCTCCGCACGTTCCAGACGGCGGAGCGCGCTGCCCAGGTTGCCCAGCATGCGAAGACGGAGTAGAGCTTCGTCGGAGATGCCGGCAAAGGGAGATCGCAGCACGGCGGCAAGACTGATCTCGTCGCGTGGATTATCGATGGCTCGCAGCAAACTGCAAAGATCCACCACCTCGCGCTGTTCGAAAAAACCTTTGCCCTGGTTCAGCAGATACGGGACGCCGGCCTGCTCGAACGCGCGTGTGAATACCGGCGCCACTTCGGAGTTTCGTAACAGCACCGCAACGTCGCCGAACTGCGCCGTGCCGCGAGCAATCCTCAACGAACCTTCGAGATCGCGGATGCGTCGCGCCACCCAAGCGGCCTCCAGTTCGAGGGCCGCTTCCGCTGTGCCCGCAATCCCGGCCAGCACTTCCACCGATGGTTCGAACTTTTCCGAAAACTCCCGCTTCGCGATAAGGGGCAGGGGATCGATGCCCTCGGCGTGATGCGAGATCCGCTCCACCGCGCTTAGAATTTCCCGCCGGCTCCGCCAGTTCTCTTCCAGCTCCACCACTCGCTCGCCGCGAGTGCGAACTTCCTCCCGGTAATCGCGAAACACCCCGGGATCCGCGTGACGAAAACCGTAGATCGATTGGTTGATGTCGCCCACCGCGTAAAACCGGCCGGCACTGCGGACCAGGCTAACCAGCTTGGCCTCCAGCCGGTTCGTATCTTGAAACTCGTCCATCAGCACGTATTGAAATTGGCCGTGCACACGTTCACGCAGGGCGGCGTTGTTCTCTAACAGCCGCACAGCGAATGTTTGCAGATCGGAAAAATCGAGTACGCCCATTTGCCGCTTGCGCTGGCTATAGAGCCGCTCAAAGCATTCCATCACTTCGATGAACGTTTCGCGCTCGCCCCAGTAATATTGCGTCACCAGCGCGCGCAGCGCTTCGGGCAGCAGATCGTCCTTGATCGCCTTCAACTTTGCGCGGCTCTCGCCCTGTTTAATGCCCCCCAGGTTGGGCAGGTCGGCGGCAACTCTGAAATGTTCGATCGTGACCGGTGCGTCAGCGAGCGCGGCGATGTCGCGTGCCGCATCCAGCGCCTCGCGCAGCCTCGCCGCCTGTTGTGGTTTCCAATTGAACGTGTTCTCGTGTCCGATTTCCGCCACGGCACGTCTTACCTTGGCTAAAGGAGGCTCCGCCATACGGATACTGCGCAGGTGCGAAGGCTCGAGACCGGCGGCGCGCATCGTGTCATAAATTTCGGGTATGACTTTCGCGATGTCGGGTGATGCCAGTCCCTGAATCATTCTGCGCATCGCTTCCGGCTTTTGAGCGAATTGCTCATCCAGGGCCTCGCGCACCGCCCGGGCCTGGAGAATGGTGGCCCGCCGCGCGTCCAGTACTTGAAACTCCGGGTCCAATCCGGCGGCGATCGAATTCTCCCGAAGCAGCCTCGTACAAAAGCCGTGAATTGTGGAAACGTTGGCCTGCTCCAACTCGCGACGAAGTTCCGGGGACTGCTGCAGCGAGGACGCCAGTTTGTCCTTCATGTGGCGCGCGGCCTTTTCCGTAAAGGTGATGGCCAGAATGCGCTGCGGTGACACTCCTTTCTCTGTAACCAGCCGCCGGTAATACTCCACCAGGACCGTGGTCTTTCCTGATCCCGGCACAGCCACAACGCATGTGTCACCCGGTTCGCCGGTGTTCACCGCCGCGAGCTGGCTCGGAGTGAAATTCACTCGCCGCTCTCCGCTATCGCGGCTGCCGCTCCTGAGTAACGGCAGGCATCGCGGAAATCGCAGTACCGGCATTTCGAGACGTCGCTCGGCTCGGGTGTTACGCGCCCGGTGGTGATGGAAAATGCCGCGGCCGCGCTGCGTTTCATCGCCGAGGCCAGCCACTCCGGAGGCGGCGGCTGAACCGCGGCTTTCATCCAGTCTGGCTTCTCTCCCCAGCCGGCGTATTTGACGGCTTCTCGCAGGCTGCAATAGAAGACCCCGGCCACGTTCAGACCGAAACCGCGCTCCGCGGCCAGCCAGTAGAGCGGACCTTGTAAGAGATCTTCATTATTCGTGTAGTTGCGTGCGTTCGGGCTGTATTTGTAATCCACGATGAACGCGCGGCCATCCTCGCCCTGAATCAGCCGGTCTAAGCGGCAGCGGATGATGACGCCGTCGCTGATCTCAAACCGCGCCGCGATCTCCGCCTGGCTCCGCCACCCGTGCGCCCATTGCTCGGACGCGGCGAAACGGCGCAAATCGTCGAATACCTGTGCCCGCACCAATTCCGTTTGATAGCCCGCAACTACCGATTCCTTTTCCGTCACTTCACCAAAGACCCTCTGGAAAATGGGCTCGATTTCCCCGCCGGCCTCCAGCCACTCTTTGATTACCTGGTGGACGATGGTCCCGCGCAACCGGAAATCCAGGCGTTCCTCGGGCCGCGGTGGTGCGCTCTCCAGCTTCAACGTGTGGCGCCCGAAAAATTGAAACGCGCACTGTAGATAGGCTTCGAGCGCCGTCGGCTTCATCTCGCGGTGCCTCTCGCGAAGCAATGCCAACAGCGCAGGCGCGTGAATCGAGCCCGGTACCGTCGCCAGCCCCGCTCGTGCGGTTCGCACGCGCACGTTGCGGCTCTCCATGGCGGCTAACGGGTTTTCCAGAAACAGCGAAGGGAGATTCAATTCTCCGCGCGCATCGTTCTTCGGATAGCTCATCACCACGGCTTCCGTAGCGCGCGCCATCGCTGAGTCAAAAAGGAAGCGCTCTTCGCGTGCGAAATCTTCTGCCGTTCGGATGGGCAACCCGCTCTCGCGTAACCGCCGCCGCACCGGTTCCGGCAGAAAAACATCAGGCGGCTGGTAACGGGGAAACTGGCCTTCCACCAGCCCGCAGACGAACACCACCGGCAGGTCCCATTGGCGCGCTTCATACGCGCTGAGCACATGCACCACGTTGCGGCGTTCGTCGCGCAGACGCAATGGCGTCAGGCGAAGCATGGCTTCGACCGCCGGCCAGAATTCTTCGAGTGAGATCTTAGCCCGCTCGTCGAACAGACTGGCCGCCTCGGCCACGACGGATTCAAACGCCAGCAGCGCCTGTGCCTGCGAGCGCCATTCCATCACGGTTTGGTGGCTGATGCCGTCTTGCGGCCGGGGCGGCCGGTAAAGCCCGCAGAGCCGGACAAGCTCTTCCAGCCAATCCGCCGGTTTGATTCGCAAGTTGCGCAAACGCTCGATCTCACTGAAGCCGGTAAGGATCTTTTCATGACGACGGTCCTGGCCCTCAACATTCTTCGCCATCTCGCGCAGCGGTTCCAGACCCGATCCCGGCATCCGTTTCCGAATCTCGAAATCCAACCGGTCCATGGGCGGCGAGTGTCCGGCTCCCGGCGCCAGCTTCATCACCGCGAGCGTCTGCTCAAACGGCCATCCGGCGAGCATCGCGTCCACCGCCCCCGCTAAGAAGCGAATCGCCGGCTGTTCCGTGAGGGCCAGGTCGAAATAAAACCGCGCCGGGATTCCGAACCGCTCGAGCGTGCCCTGCAAGAGCCGCGCGTAAACTTCCGGAGAACGAACAATGATCCCGATATCGCGGAAGTGCCGGCCCTGCTCGACGTCGTCCAAGATGCGTCGCGCGATCTCGTCCACCTCGCGTTCGATTCCGGGTGCGGCGACCAATTTCGTTACCGGCCGCGGGCGTCGCCGCGCCAGCTTGCGCTCGGTGAAGCCGGCGGAGAGGAGTCGCGCCTTCGTGGCCGCGGAAATATCGTCCGCGGGCATCGTCACGGTCACTTCGGCGCGTTTTGCCAGCGCACGCACCAAAGCAAGCTCGGGGTCGCTGAAGGAGAAGAACCCGTCCAGCCAGAGGCATCGCAGCTCTTGGATGCCGTTTTCCGCGATACGGCCGGCCGCGAGTCTGAGGCGTGTTGCCCGCAAGCCCGCTCGCCGCTCCGCGAGCATTTTCTCCACCTGTTCGAACACCCGCGCCACCGCACGCCCCAACCCCTCAGGTAATCGCTCGCGCAGGTCTCGAGCATCTGCCCCGGCCGTTGCGCATTCTTCAATGGCCGCCGCCAACCGCGCGTGTAAGCCGGCAAAGCCGGCTACCGCCTGAAACTCCGGCAGGCCAAGCCGGAGTACGGCCTGCTCTACCAACATGGTGAATACCGCTGGCGAAACTTCGGGAACATCCGAGGTCCACGGTTCAATGAACCGTGAAATCGTCTGAATGGCCGTCGGCGAAAATACCAGGCCCTCGCGCGCGAGTTCATCGCGCAGGTGCTGCGCCATGGTGGTGGTTGGGACCAGCAACCGGACGCTTGCATCGCCGCGCCGCAGCGCTTCCCGGAGCGACGCCAGTGCGCTGAAGGTTTTCCCCGACCCGGCCGGGCCGGTCAGAAGTTGCATGTAAGACCAGCTTAACGCCGCGCCGCCGTGAAGTGGCCGGCTATTGCCCGGCCTTTGATCACCCTCTTAGCGGTTCCAGTAGCTTCACGCCCATCGCGATATCGCGCAGCCGCTGCGCCTGGTCCGGAACTTCTCGTTCGATGTTTAGCGGTCCTTTGAACCCGATCGCTTTCAATTTCTGAATGAAGCGCGGCATCCCGACCGCGCCCTGGCCCAGCGGCTTTTCCTCGCCCAGCGCGCCCGGAATACCCTTGGCCGGCCAGTCGCCGTCTTTGCAATGCACCGAGATCACATGCTGCGCAAGCGTCCCAAGCGCTTCTACCGGATCGCCGGTTCCGTAGAGGATCATGTTCGCGGGATCGAAATTGATGCCGAGGTTCGGCCGGTTGACATCGATCAGAAAACTTAGCAGCGTGTCGGCGGCTTCCTGCCCGGTCTCCAGCGCGAAGGTCTGCTTGTTCTTTGCTGCATGGTCGCACACCCTCCGCACCATCTCGCGTACCGCGATGTAATCCGTGTGTGTATCATCCTCGGGAACGAATCCGATGTGGGTAGCGATGCCGGGAATGCCCGCTTCCCGTGCAAAGTCGCTGACTTCAAGTGTCCGCCGTTCGCGTTCCGCCCGCGTTGCCGGAGGAATAAAGCCCACTGTCTTCTGCACGGTCGGTATATCGGCGTAGCTCTCCCCGTTGTATGCACAAAACGCCGTAACCAATGGGAAGTCTTCGGCCGCGATTGCGGATTTCCATTTCGCCCCCAGGCCCGCAAGCGGGGTGTCGCCAGCTATTCCGATCTGCCCGCACCGCGCTCCCAGCGCTTTCAGCTCACGCACCGTTTCCAGCGGGTCGCGACCCGCCCAGAACATCACGCCGATTTCCCTGTCTCTCAAAAGTTGCATGCGATTCTTTCTCCGTTCTTTCTTCGCGACTCCACCATCAGGCGGGTCAGTTTGACCGCAAGGGCCGATTCCTCGGGCGGACACAGCTCCGGCTTTTTCCCGTGGACCACGCAATCGGTGAAATACCGCAGCTCGGCGGCAAACAAATCACCGCCGCCGGCGTCCAGCTCCTGCTTTTCTCCGTCCGCGCCATAGAGCGCCAGCGGTCGTCCTTCCGAGCTGAAATCGAGCGTTCCGTTCTCACCCACGACTGTAAATTCCATGGAGAACGGGTACGCCTTTGGATGATGCCACCCTCCCGTAATCACGACGCTGCCAATCGCCGGATAGTGGAATTCCGCCACAATGACGTCAATTCCGTTTTCCAGTTTCTCGTACCCCGTCGCCGATACGGCTGCCGGCTTTCCCAGCAGGTGCACACAGTAATCCACATCATGAATCAATAGGTCGAAAACTCCGCCGCCGCTTTTCGCAGGATCCCCCAGCCATTTGCTCCAGGCCGGAGCCGCGCAGCGCCTGCGGAAAAAAGCCGATCGCACCTGCCCCATCGCGCCCGATTTCACCCGCTCCGCTGTCTTGCTGTAGGCGCCGATGAAACGCAGCACTTGTCCCGTCATCAACACCCGCCCGCTCTTGCGCCCCTCGGCCACAAGGGCGTCGGCGGCAACCCCGTCGAGCGCCATCGGCTTTTCAACCAATACGTGCTTGCCCGCGCGCAGCGCCGCCAGCGCTACCGGTGCATGCTGATCCGTCGGCAGACAGATATCCACGGCGTCAACTTCCGGATCGCGCAGTGCCTCCTCCGCCCGGTGGTACTTTTTCACCAGCGAGAAATCCATCTTCTCGCCCGGGCCGCCCAGGTTTCCTTGTATGCTGCTCAAGTCGCCCGCGAGCTTCTTCTCGTCCTGCGAAACTACGGCCCAAAGTTGCGCCTCCGGAATATTCTTCCAGGCCTTGAGGTGCGTGCTCCCCATGAATCCCAGGCCGATCACGGCAATCCGCATAACAGGGAAATATACCATTGCAGGCCGCGGCGCTTAGGAATTCCGCTACAATAAGCAGCGAATGTCGATTCAGTCGGATGCAGAATTAGTAAAGCTGCAGGCGATCGGAAGAATCGTCGCACGTGCTCTCCGCGCGATGGCCATGGGCATCCGCGCCGGTATGACTACCGCCGAGTTGAATGAAATCGGAGCCCGCGTCTTGCGCGATTCTGGCGCACGCTCCGCTCCGCCGTTGGTTTATAACTTCCCGGCTGAGGTTTGCATCAGCGTCAATGACGAAGCCATGCACGGCATCCCCGGCGCTCGCACTCTGCGCCCGGGCGATCTGGTCAAGCTCGATCTCGTGGCCGAAAAGGACGGCTTCTTTGCCGATGCTGCGCTTTCCGTTCACGTCCCGCCGGTATCCGATACGGCGCGTGATTTGGTTCGCTGCGCCGAGCGTGCATTCGGCCGGGCTCTGGCCGTCGCCCGAGCCGGTAATCGCGTGCGCGAAATCGGCCGCGCCGTCGAAAACGAAGTCCGGCGGTCGGGTTTCTCCGTCATCCGCGAGCTTTGCGGCCATGGAGTCGGGCGGACTATCCACGAGGCCCCCGCGGTGCCGAACTATGCCGATCGCTCTGCCCGCACCAAATTGACCGAAGGACTCGTCATTACCATTGAGCCGGTCATCGCTTCCGGCACCGGGCGCACTCGCATGGCTCGCGATGGCTGGACTTTTCACACCGAAGACGGCAGCCTCGCAGCGCACTACGAGCACACCGTGGTGATCACGCGTGGGCAGCCCTTGCTACTGACAGCAGCGTGAAGAAGAGGTTGGTTTCACCTCAGCCGAGGCGCCGCGCGCGACGCTCTGTTACCAGCCACGCGGTGCGTACCAATGGCTCCGCGGCCAAGGCGCGGCTGCGAGCCGAGCCGCAAAGCATCGGCCAACCGCAGCAGGAAAGCCACGAGCGGTTCGCTTCTCTGTTTGAGGCCGTGCCGGTCGGGTTGATGCTCTGTTCGCTTTCGGGCGAGATCCTGATGTGCAACCAGCCCGCGCTCCAGGTTTTCGGCGTAAGCGAGGACCAGATGCTCGGCAAGTCCTGCCTGAGTCCGGGCTGGCCCACCATTCATGAAGACGGCTCCCCCTGTAGTGTCTCCGAAAGGCCCATCGCTCGCGCGATTGCCACGCGCCGGCCCGTGCAGGACGCGATCATCGGCGTCTTTCGTCCCAATGGCGGCGATTGCATGTGGCTCCTCTGCAACGTCCAGCCTTGCATCTCCCCCGACGGCAGCGTGACCGAGGTCATTTGCGCCTTCTCCGACATCACTCAGCAAAGGAACGCTCTCGGTAGTGTCACGGCATGGAAGAACCGCTATGACGCTGCGGTTCGCGCCAGCGGACAGATTCTTTACGACTGGAACGCCACCACCAACGATGTCGTTTACGGCGGCGATTACCAGAGAATCCTCGGCTATACCGGGGAAGATCTTCAGGGCGGCCTTTCGCGGTTCATGGAGCTGGTTCATCCGGACGATCAAGCCTTGGTGCAGGCCGAACTGAATCGCGTTGTCGCCGCCCGGGAGCCGTACCAGCAGGAATATCGCGTTCGCACCAAGGACGGCCGCTACCTGTTGGTCAAGGATCAGGGTTATTTCTACCTCGACGTCCACGGCGGCCCGGCTCGCATGGTCGGTTTCATTTCCGACATCACCGACCAGCGGCGCGCCGAGCAGGAACTGCGCGCCAGTGAGGGGCGCTTCCGCAGTTCCTTCGCCCACTCCGCAACCGGAATGATCCTGGTCAATCTCGACGGTCGCTTTGTCGAGGCGAACCGCGCTTACAGCGAAATCACCGGCTATTCGCAAACCGAGCTGGAATCCCTCACGTTTCTCGATATCACGCACCCCGATGACCTGGATCGATGCACGAAGGTTTTCCGCCAGATGATCGAGGGTGAAATCCCCAGCTACACGCTCGAAAAGCGCTACGTCCGCAAGAACGGCGCTGTCGTTTGGGCGCGGATCAGCTCTACTCTGCTGCGTGACGCTTTCGATCGCCCTTCACATTGCATAACGATCGTCGAGGATATCACGGAGCAAAAAAACGCCGAACAGCAGCTCGAGGCTCTGACCCAGCGCCTCTTCCAGGTCCAGGATGAAGAGCGCCGGCGTCTGGCGCGAGACCTGCACGACAGCACCGCCCAAAGTATTGCCGCCATGTGCATGAATTTGGGCGTCGTCAACGAATCGGCCAATGCGCTGGACGGGCCCGCGCAGAAAGCCCTGAACGAGTGCCTGGAGATCGGTGAGCAGTGCATCCGGGAGTTGCGCACGTTCTCGTATCTTCTGCACCCCCCCGTGCTCGACGATATGGGCCTCGCATCCGCGCTCAAGTGGTATGTCGAAGGTTTCGTCCACCGCAGCAAGATTGAAGTGGCGCTCGATATGGACGCCGGACTCGGACGTCTCAACCGTGATCTGGAGCTCACCCTGTTTCGTGTCGTCCAGGAAAGCCTCACCAATATTCACCGGCACTCCGGCAGCCGCTCCGCTATGATTCGCATCGTGCGTCAGCCCGGCGAAGTGTTGTTACAGGTGAGAGATTATGGTTGCGGAATGCGTCCCGTTTCCGCCGGTGACCATACGGTCGTGCACGCCGGGGTGGGCATTGCCGGCATGCGCGAGCGCGTCCGGCAGGTCGGGGGTAGCCTCCGCATTCAGTCCCGGCCCGGCCGGACCGACGTCGAAGTCCGCGCTCCTATTCCCTCGTAACCGCCGCAAGGATCACAATGCCTGCATACCCTTGCCCTCCACGCACTCGTAGCGCTTTCCCGCTTGCAGACTCTTGTGTTCCTCCGTGCGCCCGCTCGGCCAATCGATCACCAGCCGCTCTGCTTGCTCGCGCCGCCCCATCCCGAACGTCAACGGAATTTCCGATTGAGATAAGTAGCTCGATCCGCTCTTGACCGTGCGCGACTCGCATTCGTTTCCCCCGTAGAGCCGTACCAGCGCACCAATCCCGTCCCGGTTTGACTTCGTTCCCACCAGCCGCAGGCGAATGCTCCGGTTCCCCGCCAGTTGATCGTTGCGGTACAGGTGCGCCGGTCCCTGGTTGGTCGTGATCAGCACATCCAGGTCGCCGTCGTTGTCTATATCGCCGAACGCCGCCCCGCGCCCCACTTTAGGCCGAGCAAAATCCGCTCCCGCATCCGCCGCTACATCCACAAATCCCTGGCTGCCCCGGTTCAAAAACAAATGCGGCGCCTGCTCGTAGTTGGTGTCGGCCCGGACGTTCCGCACGGTATCGTCGATGTGCCCGTTCGCCACCAGCAGGTCGAGGCGCCCGTCCAGATCCGCATCGAAAAAGAAGCACCCGAATCCCAGGCTGCGCTGCGACAGCTTCCCGATATTCGACCGCGGCGCAATGTCCGCATACGCGCCGCCCTTGGCCGCCCGGTAGAACCCCAGCATCTCGTTGTCGAAGTTCGTGACCACGATTCCCGCGGTCCCCGAGTTGTCGTAATCCGCCGCATCCACTCCCATCCCCGCGCGCGCCTTGCCGTCCTCGCTGAACGCCACCCCGGCCTTGAGCGCCACATCCTCGAAAGTCCCGTCGTGCTTGTTCCGGTAGAGCTTGTTCGGCTGCGTGTCGTTGGCGACAAAGAGATCCGGCCAGCCGTCCTGGTCGTAGTCCAGCATCGCCACTCCCAGGGCTTTTGAGCTCGTATCAAAAATGCCGCTGGTGGCCGTGACGTCTTCAAACGTGCCGTTCCCGCGGTTGTGAAACAGCCAGGAAGTCGAGCCGCGATACGCCTCCGGCGTGCAGTACGATTTGTGTTTTGCATCCAGGCTGCAAAAGACATCCTGTGCCGCCGACCATCTCACGTAATTGCACACGAAGAGGTCCAGGTGGCCGTCGCGGTCATAGTCGAACCACAGCGCCGACGTGCTGAATCCCTGGCGGCTCGCCAGCCCGCTTCGCTCCGTCACGTCGACGAAGGTCCCTTTGCCCGTATTTTGGAAAAGCCGGCTCTGCCCCACGCACGAGACGAAAATATCAGGGAAGCCGTCGTTGTTGAAATCCCCCACCGCCGCTCCCAACCCGTACATCTCTACATCCAGTCCGGCGCGCTTGGTGACATCGGTGAACGTGCCGTTCCGGTTGTTGTGGTACAGGTGCATGGTGGTCCGCTTCTGCTTGTGCCCCGGCCAGTCCATGCCGTTCACCAGCAGAATGTCCTGCCACCCGTCGCTGTCGTAATCGATGAACGCGCAGCCCGGCCCCAGCGTCTCGGGAAGGTACTTGCCGCCAAAAGCTCCGCTGTTGTGCGTGAAATCTATTCCCGCGGCCTGTGTGATTTCCGTCAGCCGGAATGGAAGCCCGGGAGCATTTGCTCCCCGCATCCGGCCTGCCGCCAATAAAAGAGGACCTCCAAGGATGAGATCCCGCCGCGTCACGGAATCCGTACGAGCCCTTTACGCACCGCGTACAGCACTAGCTCCGCCGTGCGGTGGATTCCCAGAGCTTCCATCAGATTGGCCCGGTGCACCGATACCGTGTTCACGCTCAAATCCAGCAGCGCCGCGATTTCTTTGTTCGATTTCCCTTCGGCGATCAGTTGCAGGATCTGTTTCTCCCGGTTCGTGAGCTTCCCCATTTCGGCATCGTGCTCGGGTGCCGACGAAAGCAGACCCGCCGCCAGGACTTTCTCGCCGGCCGCCACCTGCTTCACGGATGCAGCCAGATCGATGTCCATCGCGTCTTTCAGGATATAGCCCTTCGCTCCCGCTTCCAGTGCGTTCCGCACGTAGTTTTCTTCCGAGTACATGCTCAGTATCAGAATCGCCGTCTGCGGCAGAACTTTCAGAATCTCTATGCTGGCCTGCATGCCGTTCAGTCCCGGCATGGCCATGTCCATCACGATCACCCGCGGTTTGAGTTCCTCTGCCAGCTTCACCGCTTCGCGTCCATCCGCGGCTTCGCCCACCACGCGAATGTCCGGATCGTCTTCCAGCATTCGCCGGAAGCCCTTCCGAACCATGCTGTGGTCGTCAACTAACAGAACGGTAATTGCACTCATATGGTCTCTTCACCCGCTCGCTGCGCCTTCCCTGATTCACTCCCCCGTCGTTCCATGCGCCAGCGGCACGTCCAGCCGCACCAGCGTACCACCTTCGGGCGGCCTCAGAAACTCGATCGTACCGCGAAGCAGTTCGGCCCGCTCCCGCATCGCCACCAGCCCAATGCCTCGCCGGATGCTTCCTCGCTTCTCTTCCGGCAACCCCACCCCGTGGTCTTCCACCTCCAGGTGCAGCCGCTCGCCCGATAAATCCATCCGCACCCACGCCTCTTGTGATTTCGCGTGCTTGGCCATGTTGTTTAGCGCTTCCTGCACCACCCTGTACACGTGGATCGCCACGCCGTCCGCCACCGTTGCGCTCGGCCCCGTCTTTTGATAATGCACCGCAATTCCCGTCTGTTTCTGGAAAACCGGGATATACCACGTCAGCGCCTGCTCCAACCCGCCGTCGTCTAGAATCGCAGGGTGCAGCGATTGATACAGGCTGCGCGTCTTCAACAGCGTGGCCTGCGTCACCTCCCGTACCTCCTGCAGGCTCTCGCGGAATGCCGGCGGCGCTTCCTGCTTGGCCGCCCGCGCCAGCATCGCCCCTATCGCCGTGAGAATCTGTCCGAACTCGTCATGCAGCTCCCGGGAAATCGAGCGCAGCACTTCCTCCTGCATGCTGATCAGTTTCCGCGCCAGCCCGCTGCGCTGTGCCGATACCGTCGCCAGCCGGTCGAATAGCTGGCGATTCGAGCGGATCAGATACAGGCTCGTAACCGCAATCACCGCCAGCGCCACCGCCAGAAAGTAGTAGACGTTGCGTTCGGCGCCCGAATAAATCCGCTGGATTCGCGCCGCCGCACGCTCCTCCGCCTCGTTGTTCTCCCGCAACAGCCGCGCCACGTTGCTCGCAATCGCCGCCTGCTGCGCCTGGAGCGAACTCCGCACCAGCTCCCGTGCCTGCTTCTCCTGCCCTTTGCCCGCCATCGCGAACATCTGGTCCGCGGAATTCCAAAAAATCGCGAGGCTTTTTGCGAAATACGCCTGACGGTCCGGACTTCGCTCGGGCGGCGCGACCTCTTTCTCCAGCCGCAGTGCGTCTTCCAGGTCCGCCCGTAAACGGTTGAACGGACCCCGGTAAGCCAGCGGCCCGTAAGGCTCATCGCCGTCTGCCAGCTCCTGCATCGCCAGCGCCAGCGAATGTAAATCATCCTCGATGCGCAGCAGCAGCAGCGAGTCCCTCCGGTTCCGGTCCACGAGCTGCGTCTGTAAATCTTTGAGCCCCGCGATGCGCGACAGCGCGTACCACGAAAATGCCCCTACCCCGGCCAGCGTGATCGCCAGTCCCGCCAGCAGCCGTGTCGTTGGATTGGAAAATCGCTGTGGCATTTCACCACGCCGCACCCAAAAAGGGAGTTTTCTCGGCGCCTCTGCGTCTCAGCGCTGAAGATTCGCCGCTACTCTTTCTTCGCCACCAGCAGCGTCAGATCGTCCGGCAAAGGTGTTCCCGCGGCAAACTCCGCAATCGTCTGGTTGATTCCTTCGAGAATGGCTGCCGAAGGCTGCCCGCGATACTTCCGCACCGCCTCCGCCAGGCGCTTCTCCCCGAACTCCTCGCCCTGCGGATTCAAGGCGTCCGTTACACCGTCGCTGAACACTACCAGCACGTCACCCGGGCCCAGCGCTCTGCGCGTTTCGTCGTACTTCATCATCGGCAGCACGCCCAGCACGCATCCGCTTTCTTCCAGCCATTCGTCGCTTCCGTTCGCCCGCAGAATCAGCGGCGGATTGTGCCCCGCATTCGCATACACCAGCTCGCCAGTTCCACCGTCCAGCACGCACATGAAGAACGTGATGAAGCGGTTGCTCGGACAATTGATGGCCGTCAGCCGGTTGAGCCGGGTCAGCACGGCACCCAGGTTCTCAGGCTCCTCGATCAGCACCTGTACCCGCGCCTGCAGGCTCATCATCAGCAGTGACGCCGGCATGCCTTTGCCCGAGACGTCGCCCAGCACCATCGCCACGCGCGCGTTTTCGTAGGGGAAGAAGTCGTAGTAATCGCCCCCCACCGTCCGGCAGGGCGCGTTATGCCCCGCCAGGTCCAAGCCCGGCACCGCGGGCGCTTTCGCCGGCAGGAAACTCTGCTGAATCTCCGCCGCCTGCGAAAGCTCGTGCGCCATCATCCGTTCCTGGTGCTCGATCTCCGCCAGCCGCTCATGCTCGATGCGAATCGCCGCTGTATTCGCCATTACCGTCAGCAGGTTCAAATCGTCTTCCTTGAAAACGCGCGTCAGCGACGGCGAATCCACGTAGATCAGCCCGATCGTCCGGTCCTTGGTTTGTAGCGGTGCCGCCATCAGCGTGCGCACGCTCTGCCCGATAATGCTCTGCCGCTCGCGAAACGCTTCGTCCAGCATCGTGTCGCGCACCAGTACCGACACCCGCGTCTTGACCACCCGGTCCCTAACAGTTGTGCTGATTCGGAAGGTGTTTCCCTTGGCCGCCCGCGGCACCAGCTCGCCGTTGTTTTCCAGCGTCATCAAAATTCCGCGCTCTGCCCCCACGGCTTCGATCGAGAGATCCAGAATGAGCTGGAACAGTTCTGGCAGTGATTTCTTTTCCGACTGCGGCCCGAGTTCTTCGCCCGCCTTAATGAGCGCGCGCATCTGCACCGCGGTCGTGTCCACGGTCTTGCCGCCCAGCAGCTTCTTCAGGTCCACCACCACCGTGGATGATGTAGGACTCTCTCCCTCCGCCACCGGTACAAACGTCACGGGTGACGACATCGCTTTGTTGCCCGAATCTTCGTAGACCATCACCAGGTGCCCGGCCGAAACCCGGTCGCCCGGCCGCAGCCGCATCGCGCCGTTCAGCCGGATACTGTTCAACAGCGTCCCGTTCTTGCTTGCGAGATCTACGATGTTCCACTCCTCGCCTTCGCGCTCGAACGCCAGGTGTTGTCGCGAAAGGCCCGCGTCATCCGCGAAGCACAACTCCGTAGTGCTGGAACGTCCCAGGGTAATCCGATCCCCCTGCATCGTAATGGTTTTCGTCTGTCCGTCGGGTGTGTGGATCCGCAGTTCCCGGGCGCGCGCAGGAGCCATCACGCGCTAGTGTACAACATCGTTAACATTTGTACTCTCCACCGCCCGACGTGTTTCAAGATGCCCGCCACGCTACAATGAACAACCCTATGGATCGCAAATTGGCAGGCAAAACCGCAATCATCACCGGCGCAAGCAAAGGCCTCGGCAAAGCCATGGCTCTTTCGCTCGCCCGTGCCGGCGCTACCGTCGCCCTCGTCTCGCGCAATCTCGATCAGTTGAACGAAACCGCTGCCGCGGTGAAAGACGCCGGCGCCGGGGCGCGCGTCTTCCAGGCCGATGTTGCCGATGAATCTCAGGTTCTCAAGCTCGAGCGCGACGTCTCCGCCTCGCTGGGCAAAATCCACATTCTCATCAACAATGCCGGCATCAACGTGCGCAAACCCATTACCGATTTCACGCTTGACGAATGGAACAGCGTCATCGACACCAACCTCACCAGCGTCTTTCTGATGTGCCGCTCCTTCGTACCGCACATGAAGGGCTCCGGCTACGGCCGCGTCATCAATATGACGTCGATCATGAGCTGGGTCTCGCTCCCCGGCCGCGCCGCTTATTCTGCTAGTAAATCCGCGCTCCTCGGCGTCACTCGCGCCCTCGCGCTCGAACTCGCCTCCGATGGCGTCACCGTCAATGCCATCAGCCCCGGCCCTTTCGCCACCGAAATGAACACAGCTCTCATGCAGAATCCTGAGCTGAATCAACAGTTTATTTCGAAAATTCCCATTGGCCGCTGGGGCCGCGTCGAGGAAATCGGTGAGCTCGCCCTCTACCTCTGTTCCGATGCCGCCGGCTTCATCACCGGCACCGACATCGTCATCGACGGCGGCTGGCTCGCTCAGTGACGTTTCTCGAACTTCTCGGCGTCTCGGCGCCTCTGCGGTGAGTCTTTACCCCGCCCCCATGAACAGCGCCCGCCGCTTTCCCACTGGCATGGGCGCCGCGCAGCTCATCAGGCAAAACTGGTCCAGTGCAAACAGCACCATCGAATCCACATTCTCCGCCAGCGTAAGCTGCGCCTCTTTCACCCACGGCGTTGAATATCCCGTGATCCCCACTAGGTGCGCGCTCTGGCTTCGCGGAAACCCCAGTTGCATCGGCAGTACGATCGATCCCTTCGCCTGATCCAGATTTCTGCTTCCCGTGAACGTGAAGTTCTCCGTCTTCAGGCAGCTCAGGTTCGAGGCGTTCCAGCTCGATGGCAAATTCACCGCCGTATCCAGCGGCGAATCGTTCGTGTCCGGAGGATACAACACCTCGAACTTCGCATTCGGATACGTTTGCCGCACGAACGCCATAATCGCCGTCGTAAAGGTCCCGATCAGGCCCGATAAGAATGCCGTCTCCTGCGGATAGTTCGCCACCGTCACGTTCGTGTTCCTGAACACCGTGAGCGCCCGCCCGTATTGCGCTTGAAACGTGCTGGTGGTGTAAGCGTCGTAATACGGCATGCCCGAGCCGTCATCCGGAAAATACCACCACTGCACTTCGCCGAATTGCAAATACGGTGTCTGCCCTGCATTCGCCATCAGCACCGCCAGGTCCAGGTAGGCCTGTTTCCAGAAAGCTGCGCTCGTGGGCGAAAAGTTCGTCTGCAGCGCCGGCGTGTTCACCAGCACCGCGTTCCCATCCGGATAGCGCTGCGCAATTCCGGCCGCCGCCGACGGATCCCCGTTCCCCAGCTCCATGCTGAACGCCCCGGTCGCAGCGATCCCGTACCCTTTGAGTGCCGAAAAGAACGCCTGGCTCCAATCCCGCGCCGCCCGGTTCATCCGCGGCACCACCGTCAAATCCGTATACCAGCTTCCATCCCTCCCGCCCGCGAATTGATACCACCCGCCGCCCAGTGATGTCCCCGCCACCGTGACCGGCATCGTGGTCATAGCCGTGCTCGCCGACACCGTTACGTTGTTGCCTGCCACCCCGATGGTTCGCGACCAGATCGTCAGCACATTCCCCTGCGCGCTCGCCCAGATCGCCGTCGATCCGTTATTGATCGATAGCTCGAATGCCTTCGCGATACTTGCCAGTGAATCCCCGAATAATGTGAGATGTTGAATTACCGTCGGCGCCGACGTAGATCCGTACGAGCCGATGCGGATGTAGGTAAAGCTGCCCGCCATGTTCGGGTTGGGCGTTCCCGTGAATGTTACCGTCGCTTTCGCAAACGCGTAACCCTCCGGAACAAGTTCGTAATGCCAGAGCGCCCCCGCATAGTGGCTCGCGCGCCCGCAAAATCCCAGCGACTCGATCATCCACGCCGTCCGCTCCGGTGCTAGTGCCTGCGAATGCAGCGTGTCCCAGTCGGTCGCCAGCGTCATTCGCGTATCCGCCCGCAGCACGGGCAGATTCGTGGTCGGCACCGCCAGTTCCAGATAATCGAAGTAAAAAGCATTCCCATCTACGTTCGATATCTTCACCGTGTGGTTGGCCTGACCCGAAAACGTGCCGACCAGCAGCCGCACCAGCACGTCCTCCCCTGCTAGCGCCAGGTTCACCGGCAACGGCGCTCCATTGTCCACCGTCACCGAGATTTGTGCTCCGCTCCCCGCTTTTCGCGTTCCCAGGTAAAGGGAATGCGTCTGGCTTGCACGATAAGTGCACGTCAGGAAATCGTTAGCCTTGGTCGAACAGTGAATCGTCCCGCCAGAAAAATTCCCCAATGAGGTCTGCGGCACACTCGTGCCCACCGGAGCGTCCCAAACACCCGTATACACCACCGAACGGTCTACGTCTTCAATCCTCCTGCTCCCAGGCCCTGCTACTTGGTAAGCAAGGCCCGTCCCCGTTACCGTCCAGTTAGAGACCGCGACTTGAAATTCGGTCCGGGCGAACGCCCCCGCCTGTAAGTCGGCCGAGTAAGTCCATCGCATTTTCCGTACCGCGTTCGTCGGAATCGGCTGCGCATCTGTGGGATTCTGACGTAAATTGGAAAAATTCAATGTGACCTGCCACTGGCTCGGCGACGCCCCTCCGCTGAGCTGTTGATATGCCGGCTGCCAGCTCTCCGTCTGCGCCCCTGAAACATTCGCATAAACTCCGATCCGGTTCCCATTTGCACCCGCCGCGGATGTGCAGGTAAGCGTGATCGCCGTTCCGTTCACCGCGGCCTGCATCGTGGGCGAACTCCCGTTCACCATCTGTGCAATGACCGCGGTGGCCGTCGCCAGCGAATCTCCGGTCTGCACCCGGTAGGTGTAGTGCTCTTCGGAAAACGCCAGTTCCACATAGTCGCCCGCTGTCACCGCGCCCTGCAGGGTGAAGGTGGCCGCCGCCGCTCTGTAACTTCCCGTCACCGGTGTCGCCAGCGGATATAGTGGGATCTTATACGGCGAATCAGCCGGCGTCGCATCTGTCCAGATACGCAGCGTCGGCCAATCTACCGTGGGAAACAAGTTCGAGTCGATCGGAATGCAATTCTGGCGGGTTTCTTGGTAAGTGAGGGTAATGCCGCTGAGGTTGCCGTCTGGCAGGTTGCGGAACAGCGGGTGCTCGAACGTGTTATCGCGGTTCCACTCGAGCACCGCCCAGTCAAACTGCTGCCGCCAGCTTCCTGAAATCGTGAATCCCATCGCGCTCGCGGAGCTGAGCGCCGCAACAGCCGTCGGCGTCAGGAAGTAGCACTGCAGGTCCCGGTCCGGCCGCAGCTTTTGCAATGTATTGCTCATTTCAATGACTGAGCCGCGACCCGAGGGAGCGGTTTTAGAGTCGGATCACGACTGTCAGGTCCGCGCCCGGATTGGTCGGGCCGACCATGGAAATATCCAGGCTCAGCTGCGCTCCCGCTGTCAGAATCGGCAGCGTCGCCCCATCAATCGTGTTCGACACCGTGTTTCCGTCCGGAATCGTCAGGTTGCAATAAGCCACGCCGTTTTGATTGATTTGCAACTGAATGGGTCCGCCTGACGGCGCTTGCCGGACAACGGCATAAACATCCCGTACCGAGTGCGGATTCTCGACGATAAGATCAGGTGTCGCTCCCGTCTCGATCGCCAGAAATGCGTCCACCTGGAATGAGAATTGCCCGCCCGCCAATGTCCGTAACCCATAGTCCACTGTCTGCGTCAGGCAAATCGCACCCGTGGGGCTGTTTCCAATCAGGTTAGTAACGAATAACTCCGCACTGACTACACGGCAATCCGCTAACGGAATCGGATAACCCCAGCTGCCGCTGTAAGGACTACCGAAGAAGTCCTCGGCGAACGGCACGATAATGATCTTCTTCGTTAGCTCATAAAGATTTACGCCCGCTGCATGCGCCGTCGCCGTCGAGTTATCCATTCCGCGCGTAACCTGGTACTGCATCCCGTTGTTGAGCACGGCCGCTACCTGCACGACTTCCGCCTCGAGCTGTACCATCGTTCCGGGAAGCGCCGTTCCGGCTCTGCTCAGCGTGATCATCGTGTCGGTCGCTCCCACCGCTTGCGCCAGCGTCCCGGGCTGCACACCGCCCAGCTCCGGCCAGTAATAGATCGTCAGCGTCCCCGCTGAAATCGTATGCGTGTTGGTCAGGTCCGTGAAGCTGACGCCGCTCAATTCCAGCATTCCGGCGGCTGTCTGTGAAATTCCCAGTCCGAAGGACGGAACCGGCGGTGCCGCCGCGTCGGTTGCTCCTGATCCTCCGATCACCCACCGGGTTACCGTGCATAGCTCAGCCGGTGTTTCTTCGTTCCGCGCATTCGCTGCGCGGCCCGTAATGTGTATGGTTGTCCCCGTGCGGTTAGGCACCTGAAATTGCACCGGGCTCGTATTGCCGCTCGCTGCTACATGCCATGCAGCCTCTGTCACCACAAAGTAACTCGACGAATTCGGAATAGTGTCCCAGGCACTTGTCAGTTGAAGCTTCGTCGTGGTGTTTGACTGAATCGCCCGTTCCTGCCCTGCCCCTGGACCGCGCGTGATGCGCGCTACCATTCCCTGGTACGCGTTCGCATCCATCTCCAGCGTGTCGTTTCCCATGGTGGTTCCGGACGCAATCGTTGCCGGAAACTCGGGCTGCTGCTCCAGGCGCCAGTAGAAGTTGGCATGATCGAAGTTGGCATCGGGTGGCGGAACCGTTTGCTCTGTGAGCCCGCCATCGGCGAATTGCGCCGCTAATGCCTGCCGGCTCGCGATGCGAAAAAGCTCAGCCGGATTTGCGCCGCGATACACATTAAAAGTTGCTGCCGTCTGCGCAAAACTAAGTGCGGTTAGCGTTACGGTGTAGGTATTTGGTCCATTGGGAATGCTTGCCCGTATTATGAACGACAAGTTCCCTTCCTCTCCAGCTGCATCTAGCGCACTTACCGCGTAGTAGTAACTGGTTCCCCCGTTAAGCGCTCCGCCGCCGCCGGAAATTGTTGGCGACAAGCTGACCAGCGGCGGTCCCGGTGCGCTCGCCGCAATTCCGCCTGGTACCGCGTAGGCCACGATTGCCTGTACCAGCGTCGTACCATCGGTAGCCTGCGCGGCCGTCTCGGTGACGCCAAACTCGACCTCTCCATGTGCACCCAGGACCGTGCCCATCAGAGGCCGCGGAATCCCCACTTCCGGCCCCGCTTGCACCTGCGCGCCTGAATTCCCCGTTGTCTGCCCGTTTGTATCCGCATACCATGCATCGTCGTGGATCTGAGCCGTGATGGTGACCGTGCGGTAATCCATGTCCGGTGAGATCTTCAGGACCCGGAACCCCTGCCGTTCAAAACCTTCTTTTTCGTAAGTCAGGGTAATTAGGTCGCCGGCTTGTATTCCAAGCCCCTTGACGCTGGTTTGAAAGGTTACAAACGTATTGCCGTAAATCGCACGGTCGAGGCTGTACTTCAGAATCCTCGACGCCTGATCGTAATTGGGTATTCCTAGCGCCATGAGTGACGCCGTGATCTGCTGGCCTGTAACTTGAATGTCCTTTGTATCGTATAGGGTGAAACTGTCTTGTTGATATCCGTTGAGCGCATCCTGGAATTCTACGGTCAGCCAGTTGGGCGTGCTGGTAATGTTCTGGGTTGTCACCGTAAGGCTCGATGTCCCATTTCCATTTCGGACAATGTTAGCTGCGCCGGCAGAGCCGTCGCTGAATTCATAGCTTGGCCAACCGCCGTTGTATGTTTCTGTGCTATTACTCCAACTCAGTGGTGTCGGTTGCTGTAATGCGAATGTGTTGGCTACGCACAGCTTGAGGGACCCGTTTGTTCCATACGTAAGGTACAACCGGCACGTGTTTCGGATTCCGCGAATGACATCGCCAGCCGTACGCGACCACGTCAGCGCCAGGTTGCATTGAAATCGGGGAATCGTAATCGTGTTCCCGTTCAGATCCTGGGTTTCGATAAGCTCATCGGCGTATGCCGCTGCTTCCGCGAAACTCGTCAGATCGATTTCGCTTAAACTCCATCCGCACTTTCGTAAAATGTCCAGCACGATCCACGCCGGGTTGTTCGTGTAAAGTTTCCCGGCGAACGTCCCGTCGCTTGCGTAAGTATTCAGCTTCAAACCCTCTACCAGCACTTCAATGGTGGGCAGGGAGCTTCCGTTGTTGATTCGGTTCGGGACGACCACCGACAGTGCGGCCATGCTGCCGTATGGATCCCCTAGCGGATTTTTGTTTGCGTCCGCAAAATCGAGGTTGAATCCACCGCTCCTCGTCCCGGTGCTGAACAAGTTGAACCATCCGGTCCCGGTCATGTTCTTCCCAGCCTGCCCCAGCGGGATGACAATGCCGTTCACCACCACCGTAAGCACCTGGCTGATCTCGCCCAGTCCCAGCAGAACCTCCATCCGTGTCAGATTGCCGTCATTCCGCGCGAATACGATTCCCGGGGTGTGCCACGCCGTTCCGTATACCAGGGGGACAAAGTCGTTGTATTCGGCGATATTGTCCAGCACGGGCGTCCAGTGCCGTCCCTGCTCTCCATAGCTTCGAACCAGGATTGATGACGGAACGAACTCTACTCCGCCGAACCGCTGCGTCGGATTCAGCGCGCGGTCTTGCGAAAACATTCCACGTGCTTGACAATCTGTGCGAGTGTAGCCGCAGGACGTATACGGCGCGCTCCCGAGTAAGTTGCCCGCACCCCCCGGAACATCCGGCGCATAGCCGCAGCGGTAATAGGTCGAGTACTCTCCTTGGGTTCCCCCTTGCGCGGCTTCCTGCCGCTGCTCTAAAGATGCCGGAAATGTCCAAGGGCATCGCCGCTGCACGCGCACCTGCGGCAGGAGCACGCGTTGCATGTTCATCCAGTTGATTGCGGTGAGCCGGAACGTGGACTCCGTGATTTGGTCCGGCGGATTGCACACGCCTTTGAATAGCGTTACCGCGGGGGTTGTTGCGGCACTCCGCACTAAGTCGAAAAACACGAAGCTCAGCGTGAGCGTCGCTCCCTTTAAACCTGTGTTGCGTTCCAGTTCTGAGAAATGGGAATCCGCGTTGGCTAGCGAGATCGAAAGCTTCGGAATTGCGTCGACGCCCTCGTTGGTCGAGGTCTGGATTTCAAAAAGGTTATATCGCAGAACCCGCGCCAGGTATTGCCGCCCCGATACCGTAACTTGGTGAGTCGACCAGCTCTCCGTCTGCCCGTTGGTTAGCTCACAGTCAAACAATAATAGCGGTGTATCGGTAACCGCTTGTTCCTTGACTAGGAAGACGGAACTGGCCATGAGCTATCGGGCCGTGATGCCTAACGCGCACTGGTTTCGGTTGGGAGCGGTGGTCGTGATTACGAAAGTGTCGTTGCTGAAATGAGCATTCGTGTATGCGCCGCCGGTTTCGTAGCTTGGCTTGTATGTAGAGGCCGCAGTCTGGGGCTCTAATTGGAAGCCGTATACGGTCACAGTCTGCCCTGCGCGAATAGTAATTCCCACCGTGACTTCGGCCGCCGTCGTATTGGACTGCCCCGTCAGGCTTACTCGCTGCCATGAATTGCTCGTGCAATAGCTCTTCTCGCTGGTAAGCCCGCCAGCTTGGCGGAATAGAGAGATGCCCGTTTGACTCTGGAGGTGGACGCTGAACGTGTACCAATACCATCCCGGCACGGCGACCGCTTGCTGGATGCCTAAATCCGCGCTCGTTGGATTCTTGATTTGAATTGCTCTTAAGCCTCCGTTCGGATCCGCCACCCCTGTTGCTAGCTGCAGCAGTGCGCTGGCTTCCCAGGCGGGCTGCGTAAGATCCTCACTCCACATCAGGAGATTGGCTAGCGGATCGGCAAACGTGAATGGCTGAAGCCGGCCTTCGCATGTGCCAAAAAACTGATCCAGCATCCCTGCTTCCGTATCCGACAAGCTTTGGTATCTCAGCGTCCACTCCACATAAGGTGCTCCAGGATCGGCATACCTTATCCTGCTACCGTCCGGCATTACATTAGTAACTGTTCTTTGATAGAGATTTCTGGTGATAGGGTGCTGTCCGATCGCTCCCGATGCGAGTTGTGGAAAGTACAGCATTTATGTGCGGTTCTCGACGATTACAAGGCTCAGCGAGCCACGCGTCGTGTCTTCCAGTTGATAGGCCATGGTGTCGCCGTCGAAGCTGCAATTGTTGTAAGTCGCCTGGGTCCATGGATCCACAAACGAGAACGTCCCAAACTGACCTTGTTCGCTTGCGAAAAACTGGGCGAGCATCTGAAGCTCCGTTTCGTCCAGCAGTCTAAGTTGGATACTCCACCGCCGGAGCGCGGGCGTGTATGCACGGTATCGCTGATCCGTCCCGTCCAGGAAACGGACGACTGTGCTTGCGTACTGTGTGGCTTTCGTCGCGGGATACTGGGCTACCGCTCCGGTTTTGAGCAGCGGAAAAGTCGCAGACATTTACAGGCTGGTGATTACGTCGTTAATCGAGTGCATGTGCAGCATGGCATCGCGGACCGCCTGCGCGATGTCATTGCTGTGATCCAGGAAAGAGCGGCTGTCCATGGTTTGTACTTGCACGGTAATCTGTGCTGCCGGCGTCATCGCGCGAGGCTGTCCGCCTTGGTTGAAGTCCGCACCAGGTAGCTGCGGTCCGGCGGCCGCCGTCGCGTTCGCCGCCTGGAAATTGATGGTCGGGGGAAGGTAGAAGGGTGTTAACGGCGGTGGAGAACTGGATCCGCCCCCTCCGAAGAGGCTCAATATCCCTGAGAGTAGGGGCGAAACAGAGATAATTCCTCCGGTCAGGGTGGATGCCATTCCGCTCAGCGCGCCGGCCACGCCGCCGGAGCTATGTGCGGAAGTATTGGCAGCGAGGGCTTGCGTATTCGCCAGCAAGGCTTGCGCCTGCGCTTCGCTGGCAGGCGTGAGGTAGCTAATATTTTGTGTCAGCTGTGATAACTGCGCGCTGAGGCTCGAGATGCTCTGTGGCAAAAGTCCGCTAACGAGCTCACTTATGCCGGCATCTCCCAAACTCAAATCTGCCCGCCCTTGCGATCCCGCCTTATCCTTCGGCACGCTGTCGCTCCAATAACATCTGCTCTTCGAGGATTAGGAATGCCTCTATTTGTCGGACGTCCGAGTTCCTGTTGAGCTCAAAGCCGAGCCGCTTCCAAACGAAATACTCTTCAATCCAAGCTGTACTCTGCGCCGTGACAAACGATTTTGGACATGTTTCCGTTGCAACCCCGCCGCGCGCCCAAACGACTTGAACCGGTGCCCTCAGAGCCTCGGGGACCCAGCCGCATCGCCGCGTAAACTCCAGCTTCAGCCTGCGGCATTCGTCGCACCTCCAGGCGGCTGGGTTTGAAAATTGATACTGAAAGGCGACGATTAGTTTTTTCTTTCGGCTTCACTTAGCCCGCATTCCGCCTTGACTGCGGAAACTGCTTCCCGGAAAAGCTCCTCGGGACCGGCTGAAGCCAGCATTTCGGGCGTTGCCGGGTTTCCGTCAACCTCCAGCCCGATTAGTTCACGCAACCCCCAGGTCACGTATAGCCGGTCGATTTCCGCCGATAAGAGCGCCGCCTCGAGTTTCTCCTCGGCCGATTTGCCGGATTCCAGAAACTCACATCGCACGGCTAACTCGCGGATCTGCCGTACAAGATCCATGCGGCGGCCAAACGACATTCTGGTGATAACGAATGCCACGCCGGGTTGAATCTTCGATTCCACCCGGACCGAACTTTCATAAATCATGTGTTTATCCGAATGCAACGATCACTTCGTTGTCAACGGTCCCTTGGGCACGGGAACTGGCAAAGCTCCACTGAAGCCGCGCACCGCTGTCGTCGTATTCGGGAACCTCCGGAAGTACACTTTGCAGATAGATGCCAAAAAGTTGATTGGGCTGTTGTCCCAGTTGAATCATGGCAGTGATCGGCGATTGTTGTTTTGCCGCTTGGTACAGTGCCTGCGTCGCCTCATCGTCTTGTTCATACATAGAGAATTCCACTCCGACGTTGCGAATTCCCGGTGCAAGTGCTAGAGGCACAGCGGATCCGAATTCATGCGACCGGGTGTCGAGGTTATTCCCAATCACTACTCTGGCATCCGTCAACGTAAAGAACTGGCTGGGCGCGCTGCCTAGCCATACTTGCCCCATATTCCCGGGTACGATGGAGTAATCGAAGTTACCCAGCGTCGGTTCAGCTGGAAACGCACTTAATTGGCCAATGCCGCTCGAGAAACTCGTGCTGTCTACCAGTTCCTGCGCTAAACCACTAAACTGAAATTGATGAAAATCACCATTTATCCTGACGGTGATTCTATCGACACCAGCACCGCACAGAACTCGATGCACTGCCGAACTGGGCGACCAGTAGTCAAAAATACTAACACTCGGCAAGCAGGTTGCTGGCATGTACGTGATGGTTGGCCCTACTGCTGCCCCTATTGCTGGTGTTGTCGAGAACGGTACCTCCAGCTCTACCGTCAGCGCATCAGCGACGGCAGTAACGAAGCGGATGTCGCCCAAGTATGTAACCGCTTGACCGGTCATAAGGCCATGTGGCGCTGTAAACGCTAGTGTCGTTGCCGTCGATCCGGTAGCGACAATTCCTCCCGAGAAAAATAAAGGCGCCGCGCCGAGCCCGGCCTGAAACAGCGGACCGTAGCCGGGAGGCTGGGAAGGCGTGGTCCATGTTGTCAAATACGTAGTCAGGTCAAACGTAGTCTTGCGCCGGCCACCCGGCGGCAACCCCGAGAACGTTCGGCTGCCTGTCTTGTCTTTGCGGGCCGTGACTTCCAATTGTTGCCGTGCCGTTAACTTGAGAGCCGGAATCCGATTACTCGAGCTAATTGCAGGTACTGTGCCATAGGTGTTCTCGGTACCGCAGTAGAACCGGTTGGCATTTGATGAAATGTAGACCGGCATTCGGTTCCCTAACTGACGCTGGCCTCGACGGGAAAGGTCACTTTCGTCACTTTGATGAAATTCCTGCCTCCGCGTTTAACGGGCCCGAACGCAACCTCATATGTCCCTGTATAGAACAGACCCTGACCCCAGTCGCCTCGAATCTGATTGAGGGTTTGTGCTACGGATTCCGTATACAATTGAGCATTTTGCTCTAGACCGTGAAGCCGGTCCTGCGATACCCGGATTTCGATGGCCATCTGTAGCTGGCCGGAAAATCTGCGAAATTTCTCGACCAGCGTATTGGACAGTTTGTCGCAATATATGTACACGGCCGTGTATTTGACCTCTTCGCTCTTTTCGCAGATCTCAGGAGCAACGTTGTTCGCGAAGAACTGCCGGGCTGATAGAGGCTGTAGGGATGCACTGGTCGACTGCGACATTGCGTAAATCGCGGCGTTCATGCCCGTGGGTCCAGTTAGGAACTGCACGATCTTTGAAGTGGCGGATTCGGCGATGCTGATCAATCCTATCCTCTTTGCAGATAACGGGGCAGTTGTCGATAGTAGTTGGGAACTTGTCCATTTCCCGGCGGACGCCCGGAAAGCAATCCGCTCGCCGGTACAGTCCATGGTTCAGTCGAACGGAGAGGCGCATTGTTCTGTAGTCCCACGGATTCGATCGAACAGCCCACATAAACATTCCACGCCAAGCTATTCGTCGGCGCGTTCAGAGGCGTTACTTCCAGCGAGCCATTGGTGGACAACTCCAGAGATGTAACCGGACTTGGCACGCCCTCCTCGCCGTGAAGGTTCAGCCATGAAACCTGCACGAAATAAGCACCAGGACTTAAAACGCCAGCAACAGCTTTGAGCTGAGGCGTTTGAGCGGCGCCAATCGGATCAGCTACAATTCCAAGGCCCGTCTGATTGAGCAACTCATACGCCCATTTGGTGAGATCCTTATATGTATTCCATTTTCCTAGGTACCGGTCGTTAAGCTGACTATAGTAAGCGTCTCGGTACACTAATTCAAGCGTATGAAACGTGTGCCAGAGCTGAAGTGGGGGTGTCACCGCAATGCTGTTAAGTTGCGGGCCTGTCGTAGGTAGGATGCCTGGCCACCAATTTGAAAAACCGATGGGTGCCAAAGGCGCTCGGTTACTCGCTGCCACTATCTGGGCGCCGATTTCTGACTGCGCCATGGCAAGTTTGGCCGTGACATCGATGCCCTCTGAGTTCGCCGTCTCAAGCACGGCGGAATCCTGGGCGGCGAGCTCGTCAAGCGTCGATATAACACCGTCCGTAAAGAGAGCCATCAATTGTCCAATGCCCCGGCTACTCCTTCTGCGGCTTGGCCGGCTTCCGCAGGTCCGTAGCCGGTATGATGGTCACTTGCATCCTGCTCGCAAGTGCTTCGTCATCGGCAGCACGTTTAGCTTCTGCGTTCTTCTGGCGAAAGGTCCGTGCCTCGTCTGCGCCGGCCAAATGGGCCCGTCCGTCCGCGATCATCTTAGCCGCAAGTTGAGAAGGCACTTCAACAGGAACTCCCTCCTTGCCGCCGTCCGATGTCGCATGACTGACAACGACCGTAAAGGGTTCGACCAGTGATTGCTCAACTTCACGGATCTTTTGGTAATAGGCTTTTAGGTTCATGGAGTTGCGCCGCTCGTTTTATACAGCTAGCTAAGAATTTACCTGGACGGCAAAGTTGTTTCGAAGGGCAGCCACGCCGTAGAGTACGTCGACGGTGAACTGTTGCGAGAGCGTATCGGGTCGATAACTCATAATGACCCGCATGCCAAAATTGCCCAGATCGGCATATTCCGCGATTGCTCCTGTTCCCGGGAGCGGCTGTGGCAGGCGGCGGATGACGAGACCGATTGCATCTCGAACAAAGGCTAAGTTGTGAGTCGTTATGGGTGCACTGCCTGTCTTGGACACGAATTGTGACCTGAAGACAAAGAAATCCTTGATCTTTCCAAAAGTACCATCGATCAAAACGCGGAGACCACCTTCGCCGGCAGTTCGAAATTCGCTGAAGCGGGGTATTTGTCGCATTTGTGAGTACGTATTGCTGTCGACGACCAGATACTTGGGTAGTGTCGGAGGAACCATCGCCGAAAAGAGGGCCGTCTCCGCACCGTCGATGACCGCTTCTGTAATCGGCGTTCCTGCTACGCCGACCGCGGTATTGGCGGTGAAGCTCGCATAGAGACCGAGCAGATCGGTTTCTATACGTTCGGCAATAGCAATCACCGCCGGCTGCATATACACTCGAAGTAGATCGGGCACTGCCAGCACCTTGGTCACGTCTGGGATCTGAAATGTCGCCTCGACGTGACTGTTGAGCACGATCTGGGCGTTCCCGATGTTTGGGTTCTGCGGGTTCACGCTTCCGCCCTCCGCGATGTTGTTAGCTATCAGAGTAGGCGGTATCGGGACATTGACTGTATCGCCGGCTTGCGCAAGTGTAGGTTCGTAGTCGCGATTAACAAGGTTGCCCAGGATCAAGTTTCCTACCAGGGCGGGCAGCGCGTCCGCAGCTACAAGCTTCACGATGGCGGTGGCAACGTTAGAAGAAGTAATTGCTGGCATTGAGTGTTCTCCTCTATCGGTGAGTGGAAGTTATTCTTGTCGATCAGGAGCCTTGAAGCGTACGGGATGCGATGCGGGCAATTTCGCGCCGTGCTCGCTCAAGGTCGTCGGCATTCATTCCGGGTCGGATATTATCGAGATCGATGTTGGCGTTACTAGAAGGTACATTCTGCGCAGAAGGCACGCCGGAACCACCCGCGATGCGCGCGGGCAGAAACTCCGGATTCGCATTTACGAAGCCGCTAAGGTACTCTTTCAGGCTCAAGTCACCAGTTTCGGTTTTTGCCACGAGCCGTCCGTCCTCGGTTCGGGCAATATCGTCCTTGACTGCCCTAAAAGCAAGGTCGACTTTGCCTACACCCAGGCGCTGTAGTTCTGCGCGAACGGTGGCACTTCGTTCGGCATCTTCGGCCACTTGCCGGTTTCGCTTGTTCTCCTCAACCAGATCGTTGACCCGGCGCTCCAACGACTCTCGTCGTTTTCGCTCTTCCTGCAACTCCAATTTGTAGGCCGGCTCTGTTTTCGCCTGTTGTGCCCGCGTGAATTCCTCAGCAACCTGCCGTACCAGAGACGGAATATCCACGCGGGGAGCTGCTGACATTGTCTTATCCTTTGATTCGTCCATAGCTTTACCTGCCCTCGCTTGCCGATCCTACCGAACGGTCAATTTCATCGGCAATTTGATTTTTCACGCCTTGGCCTAGGTCACAGAAGTACTTGAAGGACAGTTTTTTAAAGAGCTGCCGCTTCAGCGTGTCGGATTGGATGCCTAGATCGAGAAGCTTCTTTGCGTCATCGAGTTCGACGCTGAATTCGCCGATGTCGAACTCATCCAGTCCCGATACATCGATATTGAGTTCGTCCTGGCGAGCTTGTTCAATAGCTGATAAGACCTTTTTGACGGTTTGCTTAACCGTATCGCCATAAGTTCGGAGAACCTCTTGCGTAATACTAAAATCCCGTTGCTTGCTAAGGCCGGACTGGCTCGAAAGCGACGAACTGGTGCCCCCTGCCTGAACCATCAGATAGCATACGCGGTAGATCTCGTCTTTTAGCCGCTCTAAGTTGTCTGCTGCGATTTGAAAAACATGCCCTTCGGGTTCGGTCCACCCGAATTTGTCATCAGGGCCGAGCTGTATGTAATAGGACTCGCCAACGACTTGACTCCACTCTCTCTCGGAATAGATTACCGGGGTGGCGAAAAGGCCCATGGTCAGAGCCCAGCCGAGCGCGTTAGACTTGTTGAAATGTTCCAGTTGAAGCAAGGCAGCTTTGTTCATTAACCAAAGGCCATCAGAAATCTGCATTTGGAAAAGTGGAACGCGACGTAAGGATGCTAGTCCGTGGAGACCCTCGTCTACGAGGTCAATTCGTGCATCGCGGCCGGTAACCTCGGTAGCGGATCGATAGATCCGAAACGATTCGCGATCGTAGTAGATCCACTTTGTCTCTTTTTTCCAACCGTCGCTTGGATTGTCAGCCTGACGCAAAAACGAAGAGCGCAATACTACCCATTCAAGTTGGCCGCCCACGTCATAATTCCAGTTAATGACATCGTCGGGAGAATAGTCCGCGAGAAATGCACGGGACTTGCCCAGTGCATCCTCCTGTGCTCGTGTGATGACAGGAACGGTGAGGCGCGGAAAATCGACCACCAGAAAGCTCTTCCCGTATATCAGCGCCTGGACCAATTGACGTCGAAAGAATTCGGCTAAGGTTGTCCCCTTTAGATCGCAATCTTCACTAAAGATCGTGTAGAAATGCTTGCCTGCGTCGTTGGCGCCTTCGAACGTGATCATCGGCTCGCGCCGAAGGAGAGTCGCCGCGTACCAGTCGATGATGGAGCCGATGTAGTTCTCGTAGAACACTCGAGCCAGACGCTCAAAGTAAACGTCGTTTGGTTCTTTGCTCCTTCGAATGAGATATTCCGGCGCATGCTCGCGAAGTTGCTCGCCCCCGGTATAGAGATCGCGATACTTGCGCCACATGGCCTGGCTGCGAACGTAGTCCGGATGTTCAACGTTGATGTGCTGCATCAGAACAAGCGCCTGGCGCGGCCTCCAATTTGGGAAAGAGGGCGGCACTCCTGCCAAAGCAAGTAACCCAGGGCATCGGATAGGTGGGTCCTGCTTCGATCTTTGTCCTTATCCGGAGTGGTGCTATCGGCCTTGTAACAGACCTGTTCGAAGTCCTTAATTAGCTCGACACATTTCGGGTCGACATAAAGGCGGATATCGCCTGACGCGCTGCGCAGTTTGGTGTTGGTCAGAGTGACGCGATCGCGGACACTGGGGTTCGACTTTGGCACGCGATACTGTAGAGAATTGTCGGAGTTTTCCGCGAAGAACTCACGGACGATGTGATAGTCGGAACTCCCCGTTGTATGGACGCTGTTGCCGGAAGCGTCGCCATAAACGACGATACCGCGCGCATGGTGGGGAAACCGGCGCTGGAACTCCTGACAGGCTTGCAGGGTGCTCGCGTGGCGCAAAACGATTTCGTCCAGCACGTGGACCGTTCCAGCGACGATTTGGGCCACTACCGACGACATGGGATCGACGTTGAAATCAAGCGCCCAGAGGAGGGGCGCCTCAATACAGGATGCAAGGGGGGTCACATGCTGCTGCCGGTTGAAGGCATAGTAGACAAGGCCGGCCTGGACGTTCAGATATTTGCCGAGGGCCTCCTGCTGAAAGAATGCGTCGTCATAGCTGCTTTTCAACAAGTCGTAAAAATCCGGGATTTGCTCCAGCAGATGACGATTTTCAAAGGGCTGGGCCAGGGTGGTTTCGTAGCCGCGGCGGGGCTCGGAAATGAACTTCCGGTAAACCCAATCGAAACCTTTCGGGGTCCAGACGCCGAATCCACAAAGGCGCTCCGCCTTGGGATCGCGCAAGCGGCCTTCCAGCACCAGCCAGGCGGCTTCGGGGGTATAAGTCAGCTCATCGAGCGCGAACCAGGCGAGGTTAGTCCCGCGCAAGCGCTCGAACTCATCCACGGAGCGGCACAGAACACGCGAGCCGGTGTCGGTCATGGTCAGCACGTTGTCGCCTTTGCTGTACTCAAACGGAATGTAGTTGGCATCCAGAATTTCGAACAACGTTGCCAGCGTCGCATCGCGCAGCATGGGATAAGTGGGTGCGCCGATGAGGCCGACGCGTCCGGCATTAACATAGCTGAGCTTGATCGCCTCCTGGCAAAGCGCCTGACTTTTACCCGAACCGATGGGTCCGGAAAAACCTTTGAAACGCGCCGGCGATCGATGGAATCTCGCCTGCGATGGAAGGGGCACATATTTTATCCCCCGGAAGCAGGCTCCTGATCGTTCGGATCGATCCATGTGACTTTAATTTCGCGAGGCTCGTCGGTCTGGAGTTCCTTCTGCAACTGGAGCAGGCGAATGAAGTCGGCGAAGGTGGCTTTCACATCACTCGATCCGAGTTTCTGCTCGATGCTCTCGATCGCTCGCTCCACCAGGTCGGCCCGCTTGGAGCCGCGCCGCAGCTTTTCTTGCGAGTGAGACTGCTGTTCTTCAGGGTCCTGATCTTCCGAGGTCGACATCCAATCACCGGCACAGCCCTACTTGCAATTCAACGCTACAGCGGGAGGGGCGGCGGTGAACGGCCCGGCAGAGAGTATCTAATTGAACCCCAAAAAGATAGAAATTTTAAAGTGTCGTGAACCCGGAGGAGAGAGGTCTATTTGGCGGCTTCGCCGGACCGGTCGACAATGCGGCGCGACAGATTATTCACCACTTTGGCTTCATTGCGCGCCACTTCGTAGTAAGCGGCTTTGAGAAGTTGATCTTTGCGGTTTTGCAGAGTTTCGCGAATGGTTTGCTGTACGCGCGGGTCGGTCAACTCCCGCTGGCCGGAAGGCTCTTTCGAGATCACCTTGAAAATGCGGAAGCCATCGGAGGCGGGGAGGATGGGGGAGATTTCACCGGGCTTGAGCGACATGACAAGGCGGCGCAGTTCGGGGCTGGCTTTGGCGAAAGCCGATTCGGGGACGAAGCCTAAATCGCCGCCATTCTGAGCTGTATTGGCGTCCTCGGAATAGTTTTGCGCCAACATGGCGAAATCTTCGCCGGTTTGCAGGCGCGCCTGGATGTTCAGCACTTTCCGCTTGGCTTCCTCCGGATTTCGAGCCTTGTCGTTTTTGAGGTTGTGGACAGTCTGGCTGGGGTCGGGCGTCACCACGATCTGCGCGATGTGGATCTGCGGTTCGGCCAAATTAAAGCTGGCGCGGTTGGCGTTGTAGAAGTTTGTTACGTCGGCATCGCTAGGCAGGGGAATGCGAGAGGTCACCTCGCGATTGAACAGCTTCTGAATGCTGAGATCGCGGCGGAGCTGCAGCTTGAGATCTTCCACGGTCATCTTGCGATTGCGAAGCTGGCGCTCGAACTCCTCTTTGGTATAGGGGGCGCGAAATTCGTTGAACTTGGCTTCGACCTCGGAATCCGGGGCCATCAGGCCGAGCTTTTCGGCGCGCTGGAGCATGATTTCGTTGTCGATCAAAGTGCGCAGAAGCTCGAGCTTCTGGATCATGATCTGGTCTTCGCTGGAGCCCTCCTGGGGCGTGGTGATCTGGGTTTGGAAGTTCTTTTCGAGCTCGGCGTAAGTGATGGGGCGGTTGTTCACCGTCGCCGCCACATTTTCGGACTGCGACCGCCGACATCCGGCAGCCAGGAGACAAAGCAGAGCGCCGGCACAACACTGCAGTCGTTTCATATCAGGAAGACTTCATTGTACTGGAGGATCACGGCACGTGTTGTAAACGGAGGCTCGCGATATACTGCTTGATTCGCTATGGACAAAAACGGCTTGCGAGTGGGGATGATCGGCACGGGGGCGATTTCGAATCTGCACGCCCGGGCGTACAAGAACATCGGGTACCGCATCACGGTCTGCACCGATATTTTCGAAGAGGGCGGACGGAAGTTCGCGGCGGCGAACGGCGCGGAGTTCGTGAAGACGTACGAGGAGGTGTGCCGGCATCCGGAAGTGGATTACGTGGACGTGTGCACGTTTCCAGATTTCCGATTACAGCCGCTGCGCCTCTGCGCCGAGACAGGCAAGCACATTCAAGTGCAGAAGCCGATCGCGACGAACCTGGAAACGGCGCACGCGATGATCGAAACGGCGCGCAAGGCGGGGATTGTTCTCGGGGTGGTGAGCCAGCATCGCTTTGACGATTCGAGCCAGTTTCTGGCGCGGGCCATAGCGGCGGGGCGGCTGGGAAAGCTGCTGCAATGCGACTGCTACGTGAAGTGGTACCGGTCGCCCGCCTATTACTCACGCCCGATCAAGGGGAGCTGGGCAACCGAAGGAGGCGGCGCACTGATCAACCAGGCGATTCACCAGCTGGACATTCTGCGATGGATGGCCGGTCCGGTGCGGGAGCTGTTCGCATACTGGCAACTGGGCGCGCTGCACAAAATCGAATCGGAAGACGTGGTGAATGCAGTGGTTCGCTACGCATCGGGCGCGACGGGGGTTTTCCAGGCGGCTACGGCATTCTGGCCCGGATACACGGAGCGCACAGAGTTTCACGGCACCAAGGGAACAGCGATCATTTCCGGCGACCGGCTGACGACGTGGGATGTGGAGAACGATGCGGGCGAGCCGGCGCCGGTGTCGGCGAATGTCGCGTCGGGGTCGTCGGATCCGATGGCCATTTCGGTGGAGCCGTTCGAGCGCCAGTTCCGGGATTTCGGGGAGGCGATTCGCACGGGGGGCCGTCCGTTGATCTCGGGCGAAGACGGGTACGCGGCACTGGAGCTCGTGGAGGCGGTGTACCAGTCGTGCCGGACGGGCCAGAAAGTGACCCTCGCCGCGTAACACTCGTGAAGCGGAAATTCGCTTCGATGGCGCGATGTGATTGTGCGGAATGTAACGAAGCCGCATAACCGGCACGTCTATCGAAGAGGAGGATCCTACCCGAATGAGGTTTTTGCCTTGGCGGACACCTGCGTCCGTTTGCGCGGTGTTGCTGGCTGCGGTTTCAATGGGAAAAGCGCAGAACGGAGCAACGCAACCGTGCGCCACCGCGACGTTGTCCGGCTCCTACGGGTATTTATTGCAGGGAGATCTGGTATCCCAGGGCAGCCTCGAGCCTTACGCCGACATGGGCATTCTGACCACAGACGGGAAGGGCAATCTCACAGGTACGGGCACAGAGAGTCTTGCGGGACAGATTTATTCGGCCACGACGATCAGCGGCAGTTACATCGTCAATTCAGACTGTACGGGTTCGGCATCCTTAACTTACAGCACGGGTGCAACATTTCATTACAACGTAGTCGTGCAGAACAACGGGCATGACCTCAAGTTCCTGCAGAACGACAACGGATCGATCGTTTCCGGCAGCGCGCGCTTACAGCAGGAGACGAACTGCGTATTAGGGTCCCTCGATGGGAGTTACGCGTTCACGATTAGCGGGTCTTTTATCGACTCGACAGGCAGCGCCAATCCGTATCTCGAGTCAGGTACCATCACCTTCAACGGCAGCGGCAGCATTTCTGTGACCGGCGGGATCAGCGAGGTTGGAACGTTAACCAGCCTGAACGCGTCCGGCAGCTACGCGACGCATTCGAATTGCACGGGAACACTGAGTTTCACCGACCCGGTATTAGGCGCGTTGCACATGAACCTGGCAGTGGTCAATGGAGGGCAGGAATTTCGCGTCATCGACAGCGATACGGGATTAATTCTTTCAGGAATCGCTACCGCTCTGGGAAACCTGGCGCCAGGCGGTACGATGGCCCACTTGGCATCGGGCGGCGGGTGGGTCACTACATTTACTCTCACTAACTCAGGATCTACCGCGGCCAGCATCACTCTCAGTTTTTTTGGCGACGACGGGAACCCGGTTTCTTTACCCCTGACGCTGCCGGATTCGGGGAATAACTCCAATACCGAGGCACTTACTGAGACCATTGAGTCCGGAGCAACGCTGGTTGTTGCGACGAATGCGCCGAATAAGGCCGCGCTGGTTACCGGATCAGCCGAGTTATCGAGCCAGGGCGGGAATGTCAGCGGGTTCGCGGTATTCCATTACAATCCCAATACGCAGGAAGCGGTGGTTCCGCTGGAGACACGGAATGCCAGCGCGTATGTTCTGGCATTTGACAACACCAAGGGTCTGACGACGGGACTGGCGCTGGCGAATGTCTCGGGGCAACCGGCAAAAGTACCGATGATCGTCCGCGACGATAAGGGCGATCAACTGGGCACGGCGACGATCACTCTTCCGGCGCACGGGCACACGTCGTTTCTGCTGGCAGCGAGTTACGGGTTCGCACAGAACAAGCGAGGCACAGTGGAATTTGACGCGCCATCGATCAGCGTGCTGGGCATTCGCAGCGGCCCGGCGCTGACGTTTACAACGATACCGGCACTGGTGAAGTAGAAAATTCACCGCTAAGGCGCAGAGACGCCGAGAAAAATTACGATTGTGCGGCAAAGTGTGCGCAGGGGGCGCTAATCGCAGCCTTGCGGTACACTCGAATCGATGGCGGCGAACCTTGTGCCCGCGGCGATTCCTGTCGCCGATATGGCGCAGCAGCGCGGGGTGCGGGAGTGTCTGCAGTGGTTCACGCGCGAAAAGCAGTGGATCAACGAGATTCATCTGGAGCTATGCCGGATCGCGGCGCCGACGTTTCTGGAGCAGGCGCGCGCGGAGTGGATGGCCGCACAGCTTCGCAGCTCCGGGTGGAAATCACAGATCGATCGCGCGGGCAACGTCGTGGCATTTCCGGCAGAGAAGGTTCCCGGGCCGTACATTGCGGTCACGGCGCATCTGGACACGGTGCTGGCTCCCCGGTCGACGGATGACATCACGGTTGGTCCGGACGGTTATTTTCGAGGTCCTGGAGTTTCGGATAACGGCTCGGGGCTGGCGGCATTGCTGGCCATCGCACGCGCGATCAAGTCATCTCCCGAGATGGAAGATCTGCAAGCCGCGCCGGTTTTGATCGGCAACGTCGGGGAGGAAGGAGAGGGCAACCTGACGGGGATGCGCTGGTTGTGCAAGTCAGAGCTGGCGCGCGAGATCGCCACCTTTCTGGTTCTGGACGGCGCTTCGACCGAGCATATTACGACGCGTGCGCTGGGCAGCCGGAGGTTCGAGGTGACGGTGACCGGGCCGGGCGGGCATAGCTGGAGCGATTACGGCGTGGGCAACCCGGTGCACGCTCTGAGCCGGGCCGTGGCTCTGTTTTCCGAGGCGCGGGTGAACGGTTCTCCACGATCGTCGTTCAATGTAGGGCTGATCGACGGCGGCACGAGCGTGAATTCCATACCCTCGCTGGCGCGAGCGAAGGTGGATATCCGCTCGGAGAGCAACGAAAAAGTCGAGGAACTGGTTGGGCTGCTGAGTGCAGCGGTGGAGCGGGCGCAAGAGCAGGAGAACCAGCGTGCCACGGGCGGCAAGGTTGTAGCGAAGGTGAAGGAAATCGGAGCGCGCCCCGCGGCGGAGTTGGACGAGAGGGCGGCGGTCTTGGGGTGCATTCGCGCAGTGGACGCGCACCTGGGCATCCGCTCGCGGCTGGATTGTTCGTCGACGGACGCGAACATTCCGCTATCGCTGGGGATACCGGCGATTTCCATCGGGTCGGGCGGGCATGGCGGGGGCGCGCACACGACGAAAGAGTGGTACAACCCCGAGGGCCGGGATCTTGGCCTGAAACGAATTTTCCTCACGCTCAGTCTTTTGCTGCGCGGTCCGCGAACGCGCGAATGACGCCTGAAGGCGAGAGCATTCTGCTGGCGGAAGGGACAGGGAACCAGGCGCCTGCGCGAACATGGCGGGCGGATGCGGCGCTGGCCGGCAATACGGTGATCTGGGGATCAACGTTCGTCCTGGTGCAAGCGGCGTTGAAAGACATTTCGCCGATTCTGTTTCTGGCCATCCGATTCTCGATTGCCACGCTGGCTTTGGCGCTGCTGTTTCGGGGACGGGCGAAGTTCCGGCCGACGCGCGGGGGGATGGTAGCGGGGGGATGCCTGTTTGCGGGCTATCTCTTTCAGACGGTGGGGTTGCAGTACACCACGGCATCGAAATCGGCGTTTATCACCGGGCTGGCGATTCCATTGGTACCTTTGCTGACTTGTTTCGTCTATTTCAGTAGGCCACGGATGTTCGAGCTGGCCGGCGCGTTGTGCGCTACCACCGGCATGGGCCTCATGACACTTGAAGGCGACATGCTGGCCATCGGACGGGGAGACCTGCTCACGTTTTTCTGCGCGGTGGCGTTTGCGGCGCACATCATTGCGGTTGGGCATTATTCACGAAGGATCAACTTTGAGTCACTCTCGCTTATCCAACTGGGAGGGGCGGCATTACTGGGCCTCGGAACGTTCTGGTGGGTGGAGACGCCGGTGATGCATCTCACGCCGGTCGTGCTGGGGGCGCTGGGGCTGACGGGGCTATTCGCAACGGCGCTGGCCTTCACGGTGCAAGCCTGGGCGCAACAACACACCACGCCCACCCGGACGGCGCTGATCTATTCGCTGGAGCCGGTGATTGCGTGGCTTACGTCGTTCTGGCTGCTGGGAGAGGTGCTTTCTCGCCGGGCGGTGATCGGCGCGGTACTCATACTTTGCGGCATCTTAATCGTGGAACTGAAACGCACTCATTCCACAGAACATCTACCAAATGGAGGCGCTAATTCCGGGGTATAATAAAGGGAATTGCGGTTTCCGAGGAGTTTCCAAGACATGAGTTTCCTTGACAAAATGCGAAGGCAGAAGTTTCTGTCCTTCAGCCTGATTTTATTTACGCTGTCGATCGGAGTCGTGATCGGCACGCTGGTCTCGACCGGGGTGAAAGCCGCAAAGGAACAGGCGGTGGCGCCGGGCGCAACGCCATTGGTGATTCCGCCGAATGCCGCGCAAACCTCAAATGCTTTCGTACAAGTAGCGAAGCAGTTGGAACCGTCGGTGGTGAACATTTCGAGCGAATATACGCAGAAAGCGTCCGCCAAGGGTAAAAGGCGGCAGCCGCAGCAACAGCAACAACCCGACGATGAAGACCAAGACGACAACGGGATGCAGGACTTTTTCCAGCGCTTCTTCGGCAGCCCCTTTGGCGACCAGCCGCCGCAAATGGGTCCGCGCCGCAGCATGAGCCTGGGGTCGGGCATCGTGGTGGATAAGAACGGCTACATCATCACCAATAACCACGTGGTGGAGAAGGCCACGCGCGTGAAAGTGAAGTTCCACGGCGATCCCACGGAATATGAAGCGAAAGTGATCGGCACGGATCCGGCGACGGACGTGGCTGTTTTGAAAGTGGACCGCACCAACCTGGTGCCGGCGAAAATCGGCAACTCGGACGCCGTGCAAGTAGGAGACTGGGCAGTAGCGATCGGATCTCCGTTCGGTTTCGACGAAACGGTGACGGCCGGAATCATCAGCACGAAAACCCGCGACATTCAGGGCGAAGACCAGATGTTGTCGGGGTTCCAGCATTTCCTGCAGACCGACGCAGCCATCAACCCGGGCAACAGCGGCGGGCCACTGCTGAACATGAACGCCGAAGTCATCGGGATCAACACGATGATTGCGAGCCGCACCGGCGGGTACCAGGGTATTGGTTTCGCACTGCCCATCAATACCGCGGTAAAGATCTACAACCAGATCATCAAGACCGGGAAGGTCACACGCGGATCGATCGGCATTACGTTCCCCTCGGTCGACGACAGGAATTTTGAGCTAGTGAAGGCTTCCGGCGGTAGCCACGGAATTTTCGTGAGCCAGGTGGAGCCAGGCGGTCCGGCAGACAAAGCGGGCCTTCAGGAAGGCGACATCATCACGTCACTCGATGGCAAGCCGGTATCGCGCGGCCAGGAACTGATGGATCACGTGGCGGACGCGACGGTGGGCGAGACGATGAAGATCACGGCTCTGCGTAACGGCAAGACGGAGAACTTTAGCGTGGTGATCGGTGATCGCAGCAAGGTGTTTGCGAACCGGTTAGGCGGCGGGCAAGCGGTCGAGCCCTCGGAGCAGGGCGAAGGGACGCAAGTCCGGTTTGGAATGACGGTGCAGAATCTGAACGATTCGCTGCGCCAGAACCTGGGCTTCAAGGGCAGTGGCGTTCTGGTAACGCAGGTGGAGCCGGATAGCTTTGCCGACGACGCCGGCGTGCAGCCGAACGACATCATTACCCATCTCAACCGGCAGCCGGTGACATCGGCCGAGGATCTGAAAAAGATCCAAAGCACGCTGAAGCCGGGGGACCAGGTACTCATCCGAGTGATGCGTGCGGCGGGCCGGAGCCAGCAATGGTCGTCGGTATACCTGCCGGGACGCGTACCGAGCAACACGCAGTAGTTCAATTGATTCTCGAGGGCAGGCTTTGAAAAGGCCTGCCCTTTATTTTTATGCAGGAGATTCGTATTTGCGAACAGTAGCGATTTTGGCGCTGGCAGCTGCGCTCGCGAGCGGGGCGACGGATACGAGCGCGTCGAAAACGGGCAAGTCCAGAGCGAAAGCGAAAGCGGCGCCGAGCGCGAATGCGAAGACCGCCGGCAAGACAAAGGGCAGCAGTCGAGCCAAAACGGCCGGTAAAACCAAAAGCAGCGGCAGTTCGAAGACGGCTAAGTCTTCGGGGCACGCGAGCCCAACGGTGAAAAGCGCGAAGACATCGAAATCCAGGACCACCTCGAAGACCGCGGCCAAGCACGGCAAGGGATCGCGTGCGACGAGCGCGGCCAGCTGGCGGTCGCGGCAGCTTGCCCCGACACCGGACCGCTATAAAGAGATTCAGTCCGCTTTGGCGCAGCGCGGGTATCTGAAGAAAGAAGCCAGCGGGACGTGGGACGCAGATTCGGCCGATGCACTGCGGCGATTCCAGCAGGATCAGAGTCTGGATGCGACGGGAAAGCTGAATTCGCTATCTCTGATTGCCTTGGGCTTGGGGCCAAAACATCCAGCGTCGTCACCTGCGGCTACTCCGGCGCAAGCGCCTGCCAGGCCCGCTAGTTCCCCTGAGCCGACCTTACCGGCAGCACCTGCGGCGCAAGAAACAACCCCGGCCGCACCGCCTGCTCCGGCTCCCCAGGGTTCGGCCGCGAGCAACTAAAAGCCAAGCCAGTCTTCAATCGTCGTAAAAATTGTGTGCCCAGGCGTGCTCCTGCAGAATCGCCAGGACTTTGTCCGGGAGCGGCCCTTTACCGGAAATCGAGCAGTTGAACTCGACATTGGCACGGGTGCGCATGCCGGGGATGACGGCGGAGACGGCGGGGGCGGACAAGCAAAAGCGGAGGGCCACCTCGGGCAAGGCACCGTTGTGGATATGGAGATCCCTTTGAATGGCGGCAACACGATCGGCCACCTGCTTTTTACGATCTCCCTTGAAATAACCGGCGCGAAAATCGGTGGGTTCAAATTCCGTGTACTGATCGATTCGGCCGGTTAGCGCGCCCTCGTCAAGCGGACAGCGGGCAATCACCCCTATATTGCGTTCCTGAGCCAGTGGAAACAGGCTGGCCTCTGGTGTCTGGTCGAATATGTTGTAGATGACCTGTACGGTGTCGACCAAGCCAGTCTCGATCAGCTTGAGGGCGGAATCGGGCTGGTGGTCATTGATGGAGACGCCGACCGCCTGAGCCTTACCGGACTTTTTGAGGTCTTCGAAAGCGCGCTTCCATTCGTCATTCCCGAGCCACTCCGGGTTCCACACGTGAAGCTGCTGGATGTCGAGGGTATCGAGTCCGAGGTTTTTGAGGCTGCGCTCGCTGGACGCCATGATGTAGTCATAAGGGAAGACGTCCGCTATCGGAATACCCGGGACGGCGGGCCACCGTTGATTGCGGGGCGGCACTTTAGACGCAACGTAAATCTTGTGGCCGGCATTGCGCACTGCCTCTCCCACAAGCATCTCGCTGTGTCCATCGCCGTACGCCAGCGCTGTATCGATAAAATTCAGCCCGAGCTCGAATGCATGACGGAGCGCACCAAGCGACTCGCGGTCATCTCCGCCAAGCCATTGCGTACCGCCAATGCCCCACGCTCCGTAGCCTATCTCGCTGACGTGGAAACCGGTTCTGCCCAGCTTGCGGTAACGCATGGCACACTATTATAGAGCCATGAGCCTGGGCAAATCCCTGCGATTGCGTAGGATTTTCGCGAACGGACGCGCGCTGATCGTGCCGCTCGACCATCGAGCCGATGACCTGGTGCCGATGGTGCGGAGCGTGGCGCGGTCCGGGGTAGATGCCGTAGCGCTGTCGCCCGGCGTGCTCGAGCGGGTGATCGAAGACCTCGCGGGACTTGCGGTCATTCTGCGGCTCAACGGATCGAAGCGAGCGCCGCAACTGGTGAGCGTGCAGGGTGCGCTGGAGCTGGGGGCGGAGGCGGTGCTCCTCCGGGCGGATGCGCACGATCCTCACGATCTGGAGCGATTGGGCGGCGTCACCGAAGACGCGCGCCGGCTGGGCATGCCGGTTATCACCGAAATTTTGGGAGAAGACCTGCCGTCAGTGGTCACGATTGCAGCCGAATACGGCGCCGACGTGATCCTGACACAGTGCTCAGGGACCCTGGCGGAGTTCCATCAGACGGCACGCACGGCGGGACGTCCCGTGCTGGCCTCGGTCGGTCCGCTGTCTCCGGTCAAAGAGCTGTTGCGATTCGTGAACGACTGTCTGGAATGGGGCGCCCAAGGCGTGGTGGTGGAACCGCAACGCGAGCAGGTGGCGGCGGCCCTGAACGCTCTGGTGCATCAGGGCATTTCCGTGGCGGAAGCGCTGGAAATGGCCGAGCAGGTGAGCGTGGCGAAATAGCCGGAACGCGTGAAGCGGTAGACTGGTCGAAGAGAGTATGCGGAGAGCTCTGGCCGCGGTTTTCTTGTTCGCCATTACGTTAACCGCGAACACCCGGCTCTACCTCAAAGACGGCACGAATCAAATTGTGCGGGAATACGAGGTGCAGGGGGACCGTGTCCATTATTACAGCGTAGAGCGCAGCGACTGGGAGGACATTCCGCTCGACCTGGTGGATCTAAAGCGCACGGAAGCCGAGGTTACCGCCAAAAAAGAGGCAGCTGCCGAGGACGTTCAGGCGGTGCAGGCCGAAGAGAAGGCATTGCGGGATCAAAAGCGGGAGGTATCGAAGATTCCGCAGGATCCGGGCGTTTACCAGTTGATTGACGGGAAGGAACTGCGCATCCTGCAGCTGGCCGAATCGAAAGTGCGAAACAACAAGCGGCGGACGGTGCTCAAGGCGCTTTCCCCGATTCCGATCGTCAGCGGCAAAGCCACGCTGGAAATTGATAACGCCCGCGCCAACTACTTCGTCGAAACCAACACGCCCGAGTTTTACATCCAACTGGCGACCTCGGAGCAGTTCGGCATCATCAAACTCACTCCCAAAGACGACTATCGAATCGCCGAGAAGCTCACGATGATTCCGGTCACAAAGGAAGTTGTGGAAGAGCCGGCAGAGGTCGAGATATTCCGGACACAGGCCGCCCCGGACGGCTTGTACAAGATCTGGCCGCAGAAACCGCTGGAGCCGGGCGAGTACGCGGTGTTCGAGGCCACGCCGGGCAAGGTGAACATGCAGATATGGGATTTCGCCTGGAGCCCCAGGGCGAAGTATGTTCCCGTACCGGTCAAAAGTGATAAGCGCAATAAATAGAGCCCGCCACTGAGGCAGCAGCCGGTTTTACCTTGCATCGGAGGCAATCGGCCCTCAACCTGCCATTGAACTGCGATCTCAATTGGACGCGGAGGATGAAAGCATGCCTAATTTATCCACCTACTGGCAAGGCTGGCTGTGGCCGCTGATTGTGTTAGCCGGTTCCGCAGTCGGCGCACTCGTTCTGCACAAGATCATTTTCGCTGCCGTCAGGCGGTTGGCTCAAAGTACCGGGAGTGTCGTCAATCAATCTCTTGTGCGGCATAGTGAAGGGCCTACACAGTGGATTTTTCCGCTTTTGGCGATTATGCTGGCGCTCCCTACGCTGCCCGTGCGATCTGAATCGATCGATCCGCTGCGCCGCGTCGTGGGATTGGGAGTGATCGCTGCGATCGCCTGGTCCGTGATCTTGCTCACAAATGTTCTGGGTGACGTGATCTATGCCAAACACAGCCTCGATGAAACCGACAATCTGACCGCGCGCCGTATTCGAACCCAGATTTCCGTCCTACAGCGGATTTTCAAGGTAGTGGTGATCGTAGTCACTATCGGATTCATGTTGATGACGTTTCCGCAGATCCGGCAAGTGGGGACGAGCCTTTTAGCATCGGCGGGCCTGGCCGGTCTTGTGGTTGGCGTTGCCATGCGTCCCACGCTGGGGAGCCTGATTGCCGGGTTGCAAATTGCCTTGACGGAACCAATCCGCCTCGAGGATGTGGTGATTGTGGAAGGCGAGTGGGGATGGATCGGAGAAATTTTGACCACCTACGTCGTGGTACGAACCTGGGATCTGCGACGACTGGTTGTTCCGCTCTCTTATTTCACCGAGCATATTTTCCAGAACTGGACGCGCCGCACCGCTGACTTGCTCGCGTATGCGTACATCTACTGCGACTACACGGTTCCGGTGGAGGAATTGCGCAAGGAGTTCCGGCGGGTGGTGGAGTCAACGCCGTTGTGGGATCGGAAAGTGTGCGTTTTGCAGGTGAGCGACACATCCGAGCACGCGATGCAGATTCGAGCGCTTTCGAGCGCCAGCAATTCTTCGAAGGCTTGGGATCTACGGTGTTATATCCGGGAAAGCCTGATCCGGTTTCTCCAGGAAAAATACCCGGAAAGCCTGCCGAAGACCCGCGGAGAATTGAGTGGAACCCAACTGGAGCGCCTCGCTGGAAGCAGCAACGGCAGAGGCTCATTCCACGATCGTGAATCGCAAGCCGAAGTGACTAATTGAGGAAATACGTCCGGTAGAGCGTGTCGCGCTGCTTGGGAATGAAGCCCGCGTCGCGGATCAGGCGCCGCAGTTCCTCTTCGGACGCCCGATGATGGGCGCCCGCCGCAGAGACCACGTTCTCCTCAATCATGATGCTGCCCACATCATTGCCGCCGAAGCGCAGGCCGAGCTGGCAGGTCTTCAAGCCGGGTGTTACCCACGACGACTGAACGTTCTCGATGTTATCGAGGTAAATGCGCGAGACGGCGAGCATCTGGAGGTATTCGACTGCGGTGGCTTCTTCCTTGATGAAACGTCCAAGCGAGGTGTTTTCACGTTGGAACGTCCAGGGAATGAACGCCGTGAACCCGCCGGTATCTTCCTGGATCTGGCGCACGATTTCCAAGTGATGGATGCGCTGCTCGAATGTTTCGCCGCATCCGAACATCATGGTGGCGGTGGTGCGCATGCCGAGGGCGTGGGCGGTGCGGTGGGTATCAATCCAATCATTCACCGAGCACTTCAAGCGGCTAATGCGATGGCGAACGGCGTCATCCAGAATTTCCGCACCGCCGCCTGGAATGGAATCGAGACCGGCATCGCGCAGACGGGCAATCGTATCGCGCAGGGGCAGGCCACTCACCTGGGCGATGTTGGTGATCTCGGGCGCCGAGAAGCAATGGCAGTGGATGGTGAAGCGCTGCTTGATGGAGCGGAGCAGGTCCTCGTACCACTCGATCTTCAGATCGGGATGAAGGCCGCCCTGCATCAGGATGCCGGTACCGCCGAGATCGATGGTTTCCTGAATTTTGTCGAAGATCACCTCTTTGGGCAGCACGTAGCCTTCGGCGTGTCCCATGGGCCGGTAGAAAGCGCAGAAGCTGCAATATTCCGTGCAGAAATTCGTGTAATTGATATTGCGGTCAATGATGTAGGAGACGACGCCTTCGGGGTGCAAACGGCGGCGAACGGCGTCGGCCTCCATGCCGATGCCGACGAGGTCGTCGGAACCGAGCAGATCGAGAGCTGCCTGAGAGGAGATCATGGCGTGGAAGAACCATTTTATCGCGCATTTCGAAGGAAAATCCTGAAACGGTGGCTGAGGTCGCGGCATCGATTCAGTTGGGTTTACAAGCAAAAGGCGAATTTTTGGCTCCTGGAAGCAAGGACGCGCGGGCGAATGTGCGCGCCGGTACGGTAGACTGAGATGATCCATCGGAGTAACGGGACGAAGCGCATGAGGATTCTTGTACTAGGCGGAGACGGCTATTGCGGATGGGCGACGGCGCTCTACTTGTCGAAGAGAGGGCACCGCGTGGGAATCGTGGACAACTTTACCCGGCGCCAGTGGGATTTCGAACTGGGCGTCCAGACGCTGACCCCGATCCAGCCGCTCGCCGACCGTTTGCGCGTGTGGCAGGAGCTGACCGGAGAAACGATTGACGTGTTCACCGGAGATGTGACGGACTACGATTTCCTGTCGTCGGCCATCGGAACGTTTCAGCCCCAGGCGGTGGTTCATTTCGCGGAACAGCGCTCTGCACCGTATTCGATGATCGACCGCAAACACGCCCTCTTCACGCAGGTGAACAACGTGGCGGGCACGCTGAACCTGTTGTTTGCGATCAAAGAACTGCAGCCGGATTGCCACCTGGTCAAACTGGGGACGATGGGCGAATACGGGACGCCGAACATCGATATCGAAGAAGGTTATATCCGCATCGAGCACAACGGGCGGAGCGATGTGCTGCCGTTTCCCAAGCAGCCGGGGTCTTTCTATCACCTTTCGAAAGTGCATGACAGCCACAACATCATGTTCGCCTGCAAGATCTGGAAGCTGCGGGCCACGGATCTGAACCAGGGCGTGGTGTACGGCACGGTGACGGATGAAACAGCGCTCGATGAGGCCCTGATCAACCGCTTCGATTACGACGATGTGTTCGGAACGGTGTTGAACCGGTTCTGCGTGCAGGCGGCGGCGGGGCATCCATTGACGGTGTACGGACGGGGCGGGCAGACGCGCGGCTTTCTCGATATTCGCGACACCGTGCGATGCGTCGAACTGGCCTGCCTGAATCCGGCGAATCCGGGCGAGTGCCGCGTGTTCAACCAGTTTACGGAGCAGTTCTCCGTGCTCGAACTGGCGAATATGGTGCAGTCGGCGGCGCGAAAGCTGGGCGTGGTGGTGACGATTGATCATCTGCCGGCGCCACGTGTAGAAGCCGAAGAGCACTATTACAACGCCAAGCATTCGCGGCTCCTGGATCTCGGGTTACGGCCGCATCTCCTGTCCGATTCGCTGCTCGATTCCCTCATGAACATTGCGATCCGCTACCAGGACCGGATCAATCCCGCGCTATTTCCGCCGCAGGTGAAATGGCAGAACCCGCATAATCACATCCAACGCCCGCTTGCCTCGACTGCTCTGGCCACGCCAGGGGGTGACTGAATTGTGTGGTATTGCGGGCTTCACGCACGCAGATAAAGAAACTCCCCCGGGACGTATCCAAAGCGCGGTGCAAACATTGGTGCACCGCGGACCCAATCAGCAGGGCGTATTTGAATCCGGAGCGGTGTCGCTGGGCGCCGCACGGCTGAAGATTATCGACCTCGAAGGCGGGGATCAGCCCGTGATCGACGATAGCGGCGACACCGTGATCGTCTTCAACGGCGAGATCTATAACCATCTGGAGCTACGCCGCGAACTCGAGCAGCGCGGGCGGCGTTTTCATACGCGTAGCGACACCGAAACCGTGTTGCAGGCGTTCCTGGAATGGGACACGGAATGTTTTTCGCGGCTGCGCGGCATGTTCGGGGTAGCGCTGTGGACGGAATGCCGGCGGCGGCTGGTGCTGGCGCGCGACCGCATGGGCATTAAGCCGCTTTACATAGCACGACGCGGCCGGGATTTATATTTCGGGTCGGAACTCAAGGCGATCTTGGTCCATCCGGAGATCCCCCGCTCACTGAGCCTGGATGGCCTCGATTGTTTCCTCTCGCTGAACTACGTGCCGGCGCCCTGGACGCTGGTGGAGGGCATCCAGAAGCTGCGCCCGGGATACTGGCTGGAATGGCGCGACGGCACGGTACGCAGCGAAGAATATTGGCGCCTGCCGCTGCGAACCGGCCGCTGGCATGATCGCGGCGAAGCAATGGAGGAACTGGATCGGCTGCTGAAGCAATCGGTGGCCGAACATCTGATGGCAGACGTCCCATTGGGTGTCTGGCTGAGCGGCGGCATCGATTCATCCACTTTGCTCCACTACGCGGTGGAAGCAGCTCCGCAGTGTCTGAAGACATTTTCCATCTCGTTTCGGGGACGCACGTTCGACGAAACGCCCTACATCCGGCGCATGGTGGAGCGCTATGGCACGGAGCATCACGAGTTTGACGTAAGCGCCGGCGACGATCTCGCAACGACAATCGGCGAGTTTGCCTATTACTCCGATGAGCCGAACGCCGATGCCGGAGCTTTCCCCGTGTGGTATCTCGCGCGGATGACGAAGCAGCATGCTACGGTGGCGCTGAGCGGCGAGGGAGGAGATGAACTGTTCGGCGGATACCTCACGCACCGGGCGAGCCTCATGGCGCATCGCGCGCGACGCTTGCCTCGATGGATTCTCAATGCCGCTGGTGCGGCGGCGCGCCGGCTTCCGGTTTCCGATGAAAAGATCGGGCTGGAGTATAAGTTGAAGCGCTTCCTCGATGGCTGCCGCATGGCGCCGGCGGCGGCGCATGTTTATTGGAATGGAACTTTTGACGCGGAGGAGAAGCGGAATTTCGTCCGGCGGCCGCTTCCGGGTTCGCTGGAACAGATTTTAGCTGAGCTTACCGCAGCAGGCGACGACCTGTCCGCGTATCTCTGGTTCGACCAGAAGTATTTTCTGCCGGACGACATTCTCGGCAAAGTGGACCGCATGAGCATGGCGCACTCGCTTGAGGTCCGGCCGCCGTTCCTTGACCACCGCTTGGTTGAATTCGCGGCGGGGTTGCCGGACGAGCAGCGCATTCAGGGCTCCCGGCAAAAGGTCATTGTCAAGGAACTGATGAAGGACCGGCTGCCGGCGCCGATCTTAGCGCGCAAGAAGATTGGGTTCGATGTGCCGGCGCACGAATGGTTCCGCGGTCCGCTGCGCCCGGTGCTTGCAGAAGCCCTGGATGTCGCACGAGAGCACGCCACGCTATTTCATGTGGACGCCATCGAAGAAGCCTTCCGCGTGCATGTGGACAGGCGGGCGAACTTGGGCTACCATCTCTGGGGCTTGATGACTCTATTCCTCTGGATCAAGAAATGGCGCATTCAAACCACGCCCCCGGCGAAGCCGGCTCAACGGGCGATGGAAAACGTCTTCACGTCTATTTGATTGTGCTGTTGTTTGCCGCAGCCGTTTATGCGGGCTGCATGGTTTCCCCACCTTCTCTCATGGATGATGTGGATGCCGTGCAGGCGCAGATTGCGCGCAACATGCTGAACTCAGGCGACTGGGTCACGGCGCGCATTGACGGCATCGCCTACCTCGAGAAAGCGCCGCTGATCTACTGGCTGATCGCCATCTCTTATGAAATTTTCGGGGTCCACGATTGGGTAGCCAGGATTCCAGTAGTGGCGTCGGCGCTGGCTCTCGCCTGGCTCACGGCCGCGTTCGGCGTGTGGGCCTTCGGCAAGCGCGCCGGCCTGTATGCGGGCTTGTGCATTTCCACGTGCATCGGGTTATTTCTGTTTACCCGCATTCTGATTCCTGATGTCATGGTGACGCTATGCATGGCCCTCTCCATGTGGTCATTTCTACGCGCCATCGATGAATTCGAGCCGAACCCGCGCTGGTGGGCCTTTACGCTAGCGGTCACCATGGGAGTCAGTCTGCTGCTGAAAAGTTTGATCGGAGTTCTTTTTCCGGCGGCGACGGCGTTGGTGTACCTGGCGATCACGCGGCAGTTGTTCGAGCGCAAAGTCTGGAAACGGTTGCACGTGTGGACGGGAGCCGCAGTGGTGCTCATGATTGCGCTGCCGTGGCACGTGCTGGCAACGCTGCGAAACCCGCCCTATTTTGATTTCTCGCTGCGCAGCGCGCCGGGCGAATATCACGGCTTCCTCTGGTTCTTTTTCATGAACGAGCAGGTGCTGCGTTTTCTGAATCTGCGCTACCCGCGCGACTACAACACCATGCCGCGGGCGCTGTTCTGGCTGCTGCACCTGGTCTGGCTGTTTCCGTGGAGCGTATACTTTCCGGCGGTCACCCGCTTGTCTTTCCGGCCACTGGATCGCGCGGGCCGCACGCGGCTGCTGGCTCTCTGCTGGACCGGCTTCATTCTAGTCTTTTTCACCTTTTCGACGACGCAGGAGTACTATTCGATGCCCTGCTACCCGGCCCTGGCGCTGCTGCTGGGATCGGCAATGGCCGCCGGCGGAAACTGGATCAAGTGGGGAACGCGCGCGCTGGCGGCGGTGCTTCTGGCCGCGGCAACCGCCTCCGCGACATCGTTTTTCCTGGTGCGGAACATGCCGGCGCCGGGCGATATTTCTTCCGCGCTAAAGCTAAATCCGGGCGCCTACACGCTCTCGCTGGGCCACATCGAAGACCTGACGCTGGCTTCATTCGCGTACCTGCGAACCCCATTGCTCGCGGCCGCGGTGGCATTCCTCATCGGGGCGCTGGGCACGATGTGGCTGAAAGGCGGGCGCGCCTTTTTCGCCGCCGCCGTGATGACGGTCTTGTTTTTTCAGGCGGCGCGGATGGCTCTGGTCGTCTTCGACCCATACATGTCGTCGCGCCCTCTGGCCGAGGCCATCAACCATGCGCCACCGGGGAAATTGATCGTTGACCATCACTATTACACCTTCTCATCGGTCTTCTTTTATACGGGCCGCGACGCTCCCTTGCTCAACGGACGCATCAACAATCTGGTTTATGGCTCGTACGCGCCCGGAGCGCCCAACATTTTCCTTGACGATGGCCAATGGAAGGCGATGTGGCTTGGGGCCGCGCGTTGTTATCTGGTGGCGAGTAGGTCGGCGGTGCCGCGGCTGGAAGCGCTGGTAGGTCGCGAGCGCCTGGTGGTCGTCGCCGAGAGCGGCGGCAAGGTTCTGTTGAGCAACCAGCCGGTGCGGGCAGGGAGCGGAGTCACGTGACCGCCGCCGGCATTTTTCTGGCAATCGCGGCAATTCCGTTCGTTTACTATCTGCTTGCGATTTTCAGTTCGTGGCGATACTTCCGGCAGCCGCTGCGCTCTCTTGATCCCCGGTTCACGCCGCCGGTCAGCAATCTGAAGCCAATGCGCGGCCTCGACCCGGAAGCGTATGAGAACCTCGCCAGCTTTTGTGTCCAGGACTATCCAGATTACGAAATGGTATTCTGCATCGATCCCGACGACTCCGCCGTGATCTCGACCGTAGAGAAGATTCAGCATGATTTCCCGCAGCGCCGGATCCGCGTCTTATACGGCTCGGGGCGCATTGCGACGAATGATAAATGCGCCAAGCTGGCGCGGCTGACCAACGAGGCTGAACATGAAATTCTCGTGATCAGCGACAGTGATGTGCGGGTGCGGCCGGATTACCTGCGGCAGGTGGTTGCGCCGCTGCGTGACCCGCATGTCGGCGCGGTGACCTGTTTTTATCTGCCCGCTGAGGTGCGGACGTTTACCGACCACCTGCAAACCGCAGGCATGACGTCGGATTTCTATCCCGGCATCCTGGTGGCCTGGCAACTGGATGGCGTGAAATTCGCGCTGGGCACGACCATTGTGACCACGCGCGCTCGCCTCAACAAGTTCGGCGGCTATCCGGAGCTGGAGAATGGGCCTGCCGATGATCTGCTGGTGGGCCGCCGCATTGCGGAGCAGGGCGGCGAGGTCGTACTGCTTCCTTATGCGATCGAGACGGTGCCCGATTACGATTCCCTCGGCTCGCTCTTTCGCAAGCGCCTCCGCTGGATGGTCGTCATGCGTCACATGCGGCCCTGGGGGCATCTCGGTTTGCTGCTCACGCAGGGATTGCCTTGGTCAGTTGTGGCCGTGCTGGTGCACCCCTCGGCTGCCATCGCCGCGTCGTATTTCGGAACCTACATTCTTCTGCGTGCGCTGATGACGTGGGTCGTGGGAGTCTATGGCCTGCGCCAGCGGCGCCTGGCGAAGCAAATCCCGCTGATCCCGTTGTGGGATGCCCTCGCCTTCATCATTTGGCTGACCAGCTTCCTGCAAAGTTCCATTCGCTGGCGCGGCGCGGATTACCATCTGCGCGAAGGAAAGCTCGTCCCCGTCAAGGAAGGCTCACTCACCGAGCAGGACGACACCGCATAACACGATGAGCGCCCCCGCGGTTCGCCGAACGTCCACATGCTCGCGGAGCACGAACTTTGCCAGGAGGGTTTCGAAAACGAAACTTGCCGCCGAGGCCGGAACCGCGAAACTGAGCGGCTCCACCTGGACGAGCGCCATAAAGCTAAAGAAGGAAACCGCCATGCAGGCGATGGCCAGAATGAGATATTTTCTCTCGGCAATGGTGCGCAGCAGCCGTGCGAGCCCGCGCGCGTCTACCGAGTGCTCACCGGCGCGCTTCATCTCATAGCTCTGCAGCAGGTCGCTGGCCACGGTGGCGGCGACGATCAGCCCTACCAGCAGCCACTTCATTCGATTTCCAGCTCCGTTTTGTGAGCGCCCGATCCGACAAGCGCGGCTCCTGCAACGATCAGTATCGTGCCCGCCCAACGCTGTGTCGTGACCGTCTCATGAAGAAAAATCTTCCCCAGCACCGTGGCGATGATGTAACCGACAGCAGTGACCGGCAGAATAAAGCTGAGATCGGCCACGCTGAACAAGGCCATCCGGCTGAGCAGCGCCACAATCAGGGCCGCGACTCCAAGCGCCACGAAAGGATTCAGCATGGCGCTCAGATAACCGAGCGGATTGGCCGACATCACTTGCGGCAGTTGCTTCATTCCCCAGGCAAGCGATAGATTGCCGACGGCTTTCAGTGCGATGAATAGACCCAGCACACTATATGCGCGCGTCCTGCTAGCGCTGAGATGTCCTTTACCCGTCTTCATCTAAACTCACTCGTCCCCATGGAAATATAGTATCCATAGGCGGCAAAGGAGCGTGTCCGCGGTCGCGGTGGCAAAAAACCGGACCTCCGGGCAACGATTTATGGCACTGCTCGGTCATTTCGGTTCTATAATTCCCGTGGGTGTGATTTACCGTACAAACCATACCCATCAAAAACCATGAGCATCAAATCGTTTTTCGTGATCGGTTGCATTGTATTGGCTGCGACCCCGTTGCGGGCGCAGACCAATCAGCCACAAGTGTATTGGGCAGCAGCGCCGCCGAATTGTACAAGTTTGGGAGGTGAGTCTCCGGTGGTGATCACAGGCCCGGGGGGCGGTGTCCTAGGGTACTCCTGTTGGTTAACTGGAACTTTTCCGTGGCTGGCTTCGGGCGGCGTATGGAGTACTGTGATACGGCTAGCCGCACCTGCATCAGGGGCGGTTGGCGTGGATTACAGCTTTTACAGTACGACTGGGGGCCTGCAGAGCCTCGACGTGACTCTCGACAACTTACCCAAGTCGGCCGTCTCTGGCAAGGACGTACCATTTTCCTTGAACGCTAACCAACCCTCGGAAGTGGAGGTGTTGGGTGGCACGAACGATGCCCCTGACTACAACGTCACCGCTGAAGGTTCTATTTACGCCGTGTTTTACTGTCCCGATGCGGCTACCTGCTCCAAGCTTCAACCCCAGCTCATCTATTCCGCACTTCCCACCTATCCCTGGTCATTGAGTGTTCCGATTGCGTGGGATACCGAACTTTCGAGCCAGTGGTCGGCCGTCGCTATCGATGATGGCAAGACTAATGTCGTCGGGCTTGTGGTCTACAACGACGACGTCACCGCGACGAGCTTTGCCGTGAACGTGTACGACAGCACCGGAAAGCTATTTGGATCGGCCACGACGCCGATGATTTCCGGCTTCCAGCCGAATTCATATGAAGGCGGTACCTACTCCACGCTTCTGTCGCAATTGATTTCGCCTCTACCATCGGGACCCTTCAAAATCCTCGTGGACGGACGGGGCACCCTATGCGCCGTGAATGTGCTCCAGATCAACGGAAGTTCTGCTACAACCTTGCAGGTTGCCTTCGATTCCGCTCCGCGGACAACAGGGGTTACGGCTATGAAGCCATTCCGAACGAGCGCCAAGAGGTTGCAAGTAGCGTCAAGGCCTCACGTCGTTATCCCGCCGTTGAAAAACTGAGGGTTCATACATAAAGCGAGGTCAAAGACACGAAAGATAATTTTTCCAGTCTGTTTGAGGGCATATAATCTTGTGGAAGAGGTGCGCATCAAGCACACCTGAAACTTTACGGAGGAACTTTGTGCAGATGAAATCGTTATATTTCTTCGGGCTGATGGCCCTGGCGGTGGTCTCGGCGAGCGGCCAGACGCGCCCGGTCTATTATTCCGCGACGAAGCCGGATTGCTCCAGCTTGATGGGGGGCGAAACGGCAACTGCGATCAAGGACTCGAATGGTAATACACTTGGCTATTCCTGCTATGTGAGGGGGACCTTCGTCTGGCTGGCCTCGGGGGGTGTCTGGGGCACCTCGATTCGTGTGTCCGGGCCGGCTGCCGGTGACATTGATGTCTTATACCAATTCTTCGATAAGAACGGTAACCCGCTCAGCATCGACAACACGTTGAATAATGATGCAACATCCATCGATTCCAACACTGAGGCGGAAGTTCCCTTGTTCTCCAATCAGCCGCTCGAGGTCGAGCTACTCGGGGAAACCGGTGATGGACCGAATTACAACAATACGGCCGAGGGTTCCGTCTTTGCTACGTTCTATTGCCCGGATGCCGCCACCTGCGCCAACGTGCTGCCCCAATTGATCTATTCGGCCCTGCCCACCTATCCCTGGTCGCTCAGTGTGCCCATCTCCTGGGATGACAATCTGTCGAAGCAGTGGTCAGCGGTGGTCAACTACGATCCCAGCACGAATAACGTCATCGGACTCGTGGTTTACAACGCGGACACTGTAGCTTCTAAGTTCAGGGTGGATGCTTACGATGCAAACGGAAATTTTGTGGCATCCGGCTTCACGCCTACCCTGCAGCCCGTGGCCGGCTCCCTCAACGGCGGCACCTATGCGGTGCTGCTGGGCGATTTGATTCCAGGCCTGGCGCCGGGCTTTTACAAGATCCTGTTTGACGGCGGATCGGTGTTTTCAGCGGTTGAGGTGCTCCAGATTAACGACACCTCGGGCACCACCTTGCAGGTCGCCTTTGACACGGCTCCTGGAGCGGCTGCGGCCGTCAGGACCGCCCGGTCCAGCGTTCGCGCGCCGCAGACGGTACATGTAATCACGCCGTCAAAGCGGGTCGTCCGCCGCGTGAAGTAAACGCTCGCCGGCAGGCCGGCACCGCGCAGCCTTGAAATCCGTCAGTTGCGGGCATAGAATGCTCTATCAAAGGACGGTGATTGGGATGAGAATGTCTCGAATTGCGCTGCTCGCGGTGCTGGCCGCGGCTGGCCTGTATGCGCAGCAGGCCATGCCCCGCATGACCGGTGTTGACCCGGATACGGGAAAAGCCGGAGACATAATTACGGTCACGGGAGAGCATCTTTCCAAGACCGACGTGGTCGAGGTCTACCTCACCGACGGCAAAAAGGACACCAAGGTGCAAGTCTCCGAACAGGCCGATGCATCCCTGAAGATCAAGGTGCCCGACAAATTGGCCGCAGGGCGCTACGCGTTGATGGTACTGACCACCGGCAAAGACCCCAAGTTCATTGAACAGCCAGTTAAACTCAACATCGAATAGGTGCTCCTGGGGCCTACGCGCACGGCTATAATTTCCTATTGTCACTTCGCATCCACCGGCGTTCCCTTTTAAAAGCCGCCGCCATCTCCATGTCAACGGCACACGCAACTCCCAATCGAAAGACGCATATCGCGGTCATCGGCGCCGGTGCTTTTGGCGGATGGACTGCCCTCTATTTGCTGCGAAGCGGCGCTAAAGTAACGCTGCTGGATGCCTGGGGGCCGGGGAACTCGAGGGCCAGCTCCGGCGGAGAAACGCGCATCATCCGCGGCACGTACGGGCCGGTCGCTCAATATACCCGCATGGCGGCCCGGGCGCTCGAGCTTTGGAAGGAAAACGAAAAGCGCTGGAACCAGCGTCTGTTTCACAGGACCGGCGTGCTGTGGATGACCAGCGCCGAAGATGAATTCGAGCGGGCGTCACTCCCCTTATTGCGCGATGCGGGCATCCGGTATGAGGAGATCAGCGCCGCGGATGCCGCCCGCCGCTATCCGCAGATCAATTTCGAAAACGTGAAATGGTGCATCTGGGAGCCTGAGTCCGGTTTTCTCACCGCGCGCCGCAACTGCCAGACGGTGCTGGAGCACTTCCTGGCCGAAGGCGGAGAGTATCGCGAGCTGGCGGTTACTCCCGGATCCTTGAGGACGGGTGAGATGAACGCGCTGGCGCTGTCCGACAACACAACCCTTCAGGCCGACCAGTACGTTTTCGCCTGCGGCTCCTGGCTGGGGAAGATCTTCCCTGACATCGCCGGCAAACTCGTACAGCCGACGCGCCAGGAGGTTTTCTTTTTCGGCACCCCCCAGAACGATCCGCGTTATTCGGAAGGACGCATGTCCACGTGGATTGACCACGGGCCCAATCACTTCTTCTACGGCATTCCCGGAAACGATTGGCGGGGTTTCAAAGCCGCGGATGACACGCGCGGGCCCGAGTGCGACCCGACCTCGCAGGAGCGAACCGTCACGCCCGAAGCCCTGCGCAACGTGCGCGCGCACGTCGAATATCGTTTTCCCGGTTTGAAGGGCGCTCCCGTCGTCGAAACCCGCGTCTGCCAGTACGAGCAAACACCGGATTCGAACTTCATCATCGATCATCATCCCGCTGCGGCCAATGCATGGCTGGTTGGCGGCGGATCAGGGCACGGGTACAAGCACGGCCCGGCGGTTGGCGAACTCGTTGCGCAAACGGTTTTGGGCAAGAAGCCCCGCGATCCTTTCTTCGGTCTGGCGCGCTTCACGCGCTAATCGTCCGCACTGCTCGGCCGCTGTTATAATCGCGCCGAGAACCCACATGAAAGCTAAATACCTGTTGCCCGTTCCCGTGATCGTTGTAGCGGCGCTCCTGGCGGCACGTTGGTCGAGTGCGCAAACGGCGCCCGGTGACCCGCTGATCGAAGGTTTCCGTAACGTGGAAGTCGCATCCGTCGCCGACGCCATTGAGCAGCTCTATGGCCAGCGCGCGCACATGTCCCACCAGATGCGGCCCTTGTTCATGACCAAGTTCGCCGGCCCCGCCGTCACGGTTCTGTTGAAGAAAGAAGAGCATCACGACGGCGCGAAAGCTTCCCAAGGCATGCTGGATGCGATCGACGCCGCTCCCGCCGGCTCCGTCTACGTCATGGTGCTCGAAGACGGCGCCGATATCGCCGGTATCGGCGGTCTGATGGCCACGGCGATGAAAGTGCGCGGCCTCACCGGCGCCGTGGTGGATGCCGCGGTCCGCGATACGCCGCAAATCCGCCGTTTGCAGTTTCCTGTATTCAGCGTTGGGGTGGCGCCTTCAACATCCATCAACCACTATCGCTTCGCCGGCACCAATGTCCCAGTCACTTGCGCCGGTGTGCGCGTCAATCCGAATGACATCATCGTCGCGGATGACGACGGCGTTGCCGTTGTGCCGCGCGATCACGCCGCCGACGTCTTGAAGAAGGCTCAGCAGCTCGATAACACCGAGCACAGCATGATGCCGTTCATCGAAAAGTTCCGGTCCATTAAGGAAGCCGTTGAAAAGTTCGGAAGGATCTAAAGCTCGCGTTTTAGAAACGCGCAAATGTGATACCCGTCTAAAAACTTGAACGGCGTTTCTCCCATGGTGTAGTGGCCGCAGGGCAGGGCCGCTACCGTATGGTCTAAATCGAGATCGCGGAAGCCATCCACCACGGCTTGCGAAAATTCCGGCAGAAACGTCGTGTCGTACTTTCCGTACACCAGCAGCGACCGTTTCCGCATCTCGCGAAAACGATGCATGTAGTGAACCGGGCTGATGGCGGCCCATACGTCGCGTAGTTCTTCGAGTGACAACACGCCTTCCAGGCTCTGGCGGATATGTTGCGTGGAAAGCCCGGTCCAAACCACGTCGGCGAACTGCGTGGAGCAGTGATTGAAGACATTCACTTCCAGCCGTTTGTCATGCGCGCTTGCCAGAAATGCATAGCAGGATCCCAGGCTCGTCCCCACCATGCCGATCTTCTCGTATCCTTGCGACTCGAGCCAGTCGACGCAGCACCGCACATCGATTACGGCCTGCCGCGTGGCATCAATGGTTCGCGCAACATTCGACGAAACGGCGTAGTCGGCGCGCTTGAGCTCCGGCGGCATGCGCCGGTCGTGGTAGGGAAGACTCAACCGCAGCGCCGAAATTCCCAGCAGACTGATTCCGCGGCAAAGCCCCACATGCTGTTCGGCATGGGAGTTCCAGTGAGGGAGAACAATCACTGCCTTCTTTCCCGGCCTGGGCTCAACGGGAGATCTCTTTGCGGGAAACCAGTGGCCGCGAACCACGTTGTTCTGGACATAGGCGGTTTCCACCGGTGATGTGAATGCCAGCTGATTGCCGGTCAACAGAAAATCCGCCGGCGTCTGGTATCCGTAGAATTCGTCGCTGCGGGCGATGGCCGCCTGATTCAGAATGCGCAGCCACGCCTCTTCCGAGTGTCCATTCTGTTGACTCAACCCGGAGACGGGCCAGTTCCGCGTCCAGTCCAGGCCCCACTCAAACGGACGCACCACGCGATCGGTAGCGCGCGAGCAAAGCCGCGCTTCCCACGCATGCATCCATTGGCGGTAGGTTTCGGTCATCTATTGCAAATGTAGCAAAGCAAACGGCCAAATCAGGGGGCCAGCAGCCGAATGTAGTAAAATCTCCATCGGAGCCCGCAAATAATGAATCGAAGACACTTCCTGATGAGCACCGCCGCGGCCGCCGGCGCGCTTTCCACCAAGTCGCTGGCCAGCGCCAACGATACCGTTCGCGTCGCCTGCGTGGGAATTCGCGGGCAGGGAAATTCCCACATTCATGAATATTCGCGAATGCAGAACGTGGAAATCGCGGCTCTCTGCGACGTTGACGAGAACGTGCTCAACAAGCGGCTGAATGAAGTGGTGGCGTCGGGGAAAAAGAAACCCGCCGCTTTCACCGACGTCCGCAAGCTCCTTGAAGACAAATCCATCGACGCGATCTCGATCGCTACGCCCAATCACTGGCACGCGCTGATCGGCATCTGGGCCTGCCAGGCAGGGAAAGACGTCTACTGCGAGAAACCCTGCTCCCATGACATTTTCGAAGGGCGCCAGCTCGTCCGCGCCGCCCAGAAATACAACCGCATTGTGCAGCACGGCACCAACAGCCGCTCCGGCATTGCCATTCGCGAAGCCATGGACAAAATGCGCGAAGGCGTTATCGGCGATGTTTACATGTCCCGCGGATTATGTTTTAAATGGCGCGACACCATTGGTCGCGCCTCCGAGGAGCCTGTGCCCGCCGGTGTCCACTACGATCTTTGGACCGGACCCGCCGACCTGCTGCCCTTTACGCGCAATCGCTTCCACTACAACTGGCATTGGAATTGGAATTACGGCAACGGCGATATCGGTAACCAGGGCATTCACGAAATGGACGTTGCCCGCTGGGGCCTTGGCGTGAAATATCCCACCAAAATCAGCTCCATCGGCGGCCATTTCATGTTTGACGACGACCAGCAGACTCCTAACACCATGGTCTCGACCTTCGAATTTAACGAAGGTGGCAAAAAGAAAATGCTGGTCTTCGAAGTCCGCCACTGGATGAGCAATCACGAGGCCGGCATCGGCGAAGGCGGCAGGCACAAAGACCCCAACACCATCGGCAATCTGTTTTACGGCTCGAAGGGTTATCTCGCCATCGACGGCTACGGCAAATACTACACATTTCTCGGTAAGGACCAGCAACCGGGCCCAAGCAGCGATAAAGACGGCAACAACTGGGCGAATTTCATCGAAGCTGTCCGCAGCCGCAAGCAGTCGGACCTGAATGCGCCCATCGAGGAAGGCTATATGTCGACCGTCCTCGTCCACCTGGCGAACATCTCCTATCGCCTGGGCCGCACACTCGAGTTCGATGCCGAGAACCTGAAGTGCAAAGGCGACGACGAAGCCACCGCCATGTTCTCCCGGAAATACCGCGAGCCCTTCGTTATTCCCGAAAAGGTCTAGCGTTGCCCGATCCGCTCGCGTACCTTGGCGCGCAACTCGAATCCTGGCGGAACGCCGGTACCTATCAGCGTCTGCGCGTGCTTGAGTCCGCCAGCGCCGCTGAGTCGCGCTTCGACGGGCATGAGGTCATCAATCTCGCTTCGAACAATTACCTCGGCCTGACCACGCATCCCAAGCTGATCGAAGCGGCTGTGGAAGCCGCTCGAAAATACGGCGCCGGTTCGGGCGCCGTCCGCACCATTTCCGGCACCATGTCGCTCCATATGCAACTCGAAGAGCGCATCGCCCGTTTCAAAAACGTCGAAGCCTGCGTTGTCTTCCAGTCCGGTTTTGCCGCCAACGCCGGAACCGTCGCCGCCATCCTGACGCCCGAAGACCACATCATTTCCGACGAGCTCAACCACGCCAGCATCATCGATGGCTGCCGTTTATCGAAAGCTAAGATTCACGTCTTCCCGCACAAAGACGCCGCGGCTGCCGGCAGCATCCTTGAAGGACTGGCTTCCGTTCCCGGCCGCAAGCTCCTGATTACGGACGGCGTCTTCTCTATGGATGGCGACATCGGCCCGCTTCCAGCATTGGTGGAAGTTGCCGAAAAATACGGCGCCATCATGATGGTCGATGATGCTCACTCCTCGGGCGTTCTCGGCCGCAACGGACGCGGCACCATCGATCATTTCAACCTCCACGGCCGCGTTCACATCCAGGTCGGCACGCTATCGAAAGCCATCGGTGTGCTGGGCGGTTACGTGTGCGGCAGCCGCGATCTCATCGAGTTCCTGTATCATCGCGCCCGTCCGTTCCTGTTTTCGACATCCCATCCGCCCGCCGTCGCCGCCGCCTGCCTCGCCGCATTCGACGTTCTCGAGCAGGAGCCCGAGCGCATGCAGAATCTTTGGAATAACACGAAATACTTCAAGCAGGGCTTAGCCGCCGCCGGCTTCAACACCGGCATGAGCGAAACTCCCATCACCCCGGTCATCGTCGGCCAGGCCAAAACCGCTCATCAGTTCTCGGCTGCGCTGTTTGCAGAAGGTGTGCTGGCCACCGGCATCGGCTTTCCCACCGTCGCCGAGGGCAAAGCCCGCGTGCGCACCATTGTGGCTGCCACGCACACTCGCGCCGAACTCGATCGTGCTTTGGAGATATTCAGCCGAGTGGGTCGGCGGATGCAGATTCTGCCAGCCTAGCCACTGCCTCGGCTTGCCGCGCTTTCTCCGGCAGTTGCACCCGCTTCAGTCCAATCGCCATCAATCCCGACATCAGCGCCAGCAGCGCGCTTCCGTAAAATGCACCCGACCAGCTCCCGAACTTCTCGAACAGCACCGCTGCCAGCCCGCCGCCGATAATCGATGCGATCCCCTTTGCGCTGTACATGAAACTGTAATTCGATGCCGAGTTCGCCGCGCCGAAGTAATCGCCCACCAGCGACGGAAACAGCGAGAATACCTCGCCGTAAGTGAAGAACGTCAGAATCAGCGTGATCGTGAACAGCGTGCCCGACCAGCTCCCGATGGCCAGCACGCTGAACAAACATACCGCTTGCAGGATGAACGCGATCGCCATCGTCGTCTCGCGCCCCAGGTAGTCCGAGATCCAGCCCCACGTAAAACGGCTGGCTCCGTTCGCTACCCGGTCGAGCGCCAGTGCCGCCGTCAGTGCGCCCCGCGAGATGCCCCACTCCGCCGCCACCGGTCCTGCTTGCGCCGTCACCAGGAGCCCGCCCGTGGCCATCGCCACGAACATCACATAGAGCAGGTAAAACTGCGGGGTACGCAGCATTTCCGGTGTTGTAAACTGCTCCGAATTCCGCCGTACCCGCGGATGCACCGCCGCTCGCGCCCGGTGCGACGCCGCGAACTCCGCATCCGGATGGCGTAGCATCTGCGCCACCAGTAATATGACCGCGCCCTGCACAATGCCCGTCACCAGAAATGCCGTCCGGTATCCGCGGGAATGAATCAGCGACGCAATCAGCGGAATAAACAGCGCGGCTCCCGATCCGAATCCGCTCGCGATGATCCCCGCCGCGAGGCCCCGCTTATCGGGAAACCACTTCAGCGCGCAGGCAATCGACCCGCTGTAAACAAACGCCGCACCCACGCCCGCCACGGCGTAAAAGCCATAAAGCTGCCACTGCGTAGCGGCAAATCCCAAACCCGACCAGCCCACGCCGCACAGCACGCCTGCAATCGTTGTAAAGAGCCGTGGCCCCATGCGATCGATCACCCACCCTTCGAGCGGCATGATCCATGTCTCGAAAACAATGAAAATCGTGAAGCCCCACTGGACGTCGGAAAGCTTCCACCCCGTCGCCTGGCGGATCGGCTCCACGAACAGCGTCCAGGCGTACTGCAGGTTGGCGATCATGATCATCGCCACCAGCGACGCCGCAAGCTGCACCCAGCGGTTCTTCACTTGGATATCGGATCTTGTGGGAATTGCGCCGCGGGTTACAAAACCTTGCGGTCTCGGCAGGGGCCGAGCGTGCCCGGCCCACCCGGCTCTTCTTGGTCAGCGCACCTCATAGCTACGCATGATAGCCTACTTCACCATCACCGAACCCGGCAGGCTGCAGATGGCCTGGTTCGGGTTGGATGCCGCCGCACAAACCCCCACTTGCGTCGCGCCCGCCGGGATTCCCGTGGGAATCCGCACCGTCACCTGCTGCACGCCCGGAACTCCCGTCAGTGGACCCGAGGACACCAGGCTTGTGATGTGTTGCCCGGCAATCATGGCGCTCACCGTCCCGCTACCCGGTGAAATGAGTCCCGTGCATAGGATCTGGATCATGCTGCCTCGCTGAGCCGGATTCTTCGCCGTGTTCAATGAGCCGTTTTGATTCAAGATACCTGGATTGAAAATGCCCGGAGCCACCGCCGCCAGCGGCACGGCCAGAGGTGCACTCGAATGCCCGTCCACCTTGATGACCATTTGTGACGACCCTTGGCCCGCCACCGCATTCGGTATCTGGAAGTTGATCTGCGTAGCATCCTTGTAGAGTATCGGCGCGTCGCTGCTGTCGAACAGCACCAGCACTTGCTCGCCGCCGAATCCGGAGCCGAATACCGCCCCCAGTGAGCCTGCCACGAGTGGCCCGGCACTTAAGCTTGCTGCGTTGAAGACGTTGGTGACCAGGGGGCCGCCCGGACCCGGACCGCTAACTGCAAAGGTCACGGGAAACTCTTTGTGGCCCGCCAGCCCCGCGTCCACGATCAACGTGGCTTGATAGTTTCCTGGCGGCACCTTCTCCGGGTGGGCATCCAGCCGGACGGTCGCGTTGTTGATGCCCGCCGGCGGTTCGATGGCCAGCCAGCCCGATGCGCCTTGATAGGTCACCGTGGCCGTCCAATTCAATTCGCCCTGGCCGGTATTGTGAATGCGCACGTACTCCGTTTGCAGGAACGCGTTCTGCGGCGCCGCGAAGCTCAATGTCGGGGCATCCACTTCCAGGTGCGGAAAGTAAGCGGCGTTGCAGTCCCCTAGCGCAGGGCAATCCGACGGTGGATTGACCGCCGCAAATCGCGGGACGGGCGCTTCAGCCGATGCAGTTATTACCGTCGAGACCGGTGCGAAGGAAAGGTTGACGTTAGCCGTCGTGCCCGCGCCGCCGCCCTGCGGTGCCAGCCCCAGGAATGTCGGAAACTGCGCCGATTCACGGACGTTCGGATTTGCCTCAGCAACTTCGTACACCAGAGTGCCTGCGCCGTTCGTCAGCGGCACTTCCGTTACCGTGTTCAACGGAGTCTGAAACAGAGGCTTCGGCAGGCTCATGACTCCGCCGGCGCCGTTCGCGTCCGCGCCCGTCACGGCAATCAATAGGAGCGATCCCGCCGCGCTTGGCTGATACGTGCCCCCCGATTGCAGCAGGCCCAGATCGCCGCCCGAAGTAGGCACCAGTGCGTCTGATCCGGCTACCATCGTCGGCACGAACAACCGCGCCCCGGCCGGGAAGTTCGAATAGTTCAAAATGATCCGCGTTCCGGCATCCGAGAAAGCGTCCTTCACCTGAAACGACGAGGCATAGCCTTCCGTGACTCGCGTCGAAAAGAACCGCGTTCCCGCCGAGAACAGGTTCCCCAGGTTGATCAGTGGCGGCAAAGGGGAGCCTGTACAAGTCACCCCGCCCGAGGAAAACGTCGCCAGCAATCCCTGCTGTGTAAATCCCACGGCGAACTGCGCATTGTTGCCGATAGCGATCCCCGTCGAACCGCTCACCGCCACCGTCGCCGTGATGGCTATTTGCGGCACGCCGAGTTGGCTCGCGTCGGCGCGCAGGTTGCTCAGTCGCAGGGTCACGTTCCCAGACGGCGGAATCGTGAATGTCACGCCATTGAACACCACTGCCTGCGATCCGAAGGGTTCGGGTTGGGCTGTGACCGGCGTCGGTCCCGTTCCCGTGTCCACGGTCAGTAAAATATCGGAAAACACACCGCCGTTCAATTTGTTCGTGACGTTGACGTTGAGAAAGAATGTGAAATTGCTGGTCACGACGGTGCCCGGCACGCCGCCCGAACAGCTCAGTTGAATATCCCCAATCCTCTCGGCGATTCCTTCCACGTGCACTTGGGCGGGCGCTGCCAGCGGTGTGCAGAGAAGAGCGCTTTGCGCGTGCGCCGTTTGGCTCCCGGCCCAGAACGCCAGGAAACAGAAAATAGCCAGAAATTGTGCAACTCGCCCTGAAACAACCTCTGCCCGATGCGATCGGAAGAGTGCTGTAGCCGTCATATGAGACCTCTATAAAGTGGTTGTCTCAAGTGTACGGCAATTCACGCGCCAAAAGAGTTAACTCATACAGCAAGGCTTGTTCCTCGCTGTGTCGGCGCCTCTGCGTCATTTTGACCCAAGGGGCACAGTTGCAGGCTGTCGGGGCCAATGTGGTTCAATGCAAGAAAGAGCCCATGCGGCCGCTGGCAATCCTGTTCCTTCTGGTGCTTCCTGCTGTAGTACCCGCCGCCTCCGAGGCGCACTGCAACGCCGATCTTCAGCCCTCCACCGTCCTCACCCGTCTCAATGTGAAAGGAACACGGCTCAGCGCGCTGATCCGGCTCGGTTACGAGGAGCACCTGTGTTTCGGCCTGCAAGATCCTGATCCCGCTATTTTGACGGAAACCGTGCACCTAACGGGCTCCGGCTTGACCGTCGAAGACGTGCTCCGGCGTCTGCTGCCTAACGGGCATCCGTATGCATTTTCTCAATCGAACGGCGTCTTTCTCATTCGGCGAACCGACTCCAACCCCGTAACCTGGCTGGACAATGACCTCACATTCCTCATGGATCGAACAACGGTCCAGTGGGCGAGCATGTCCTTGTTTGTCGCCTTGGCCAGGACCGCAAATCCCTCCATTGGTGGTCTGGTCGGCTCTTATGATCCGGGGAATGTCACCGACATGGTCGGGCCGATCCATCAGCCAAACCGCCCCGTGCGTGACCTGTTAAGCCTTATTGTCGGTGGCTCCCGTGGCGGTGCGTGGATCTCGCGGGAGTGCGCCGTGGTTGACGAGTCAATTACGCGTGAGCCCTGCTGGACCGTCCTGGAATACAGCCTGCCGCTCCCGTCCACGCTCGCCCAAGCTGAGGGGTTTTGGAAGAAAGCCCGCTGACGCTGCTACCACTCCGCGTACGGCGTCCCATCGAGTCCCGTCTTATCCGATCCGCTGTGTACATCGAATATTCCAGGCTCGGTCTGGTCCACGCTTTGCAGCGCGTCCTCCATCACGATTCTCCACGTCGTGCTGGACCCCGTCATGGGATCGGTCGGTACCTCGCGCAGGTAGCCGTCCTGCACCAGGTCTTGCAGCGCTTGCGGCGCTTTCTGCTTGTCGTAGGTGTATTCGTCGATCACCTGGCGTATCGAGAACAGGTTGTTCTTCAGCACCGTTTCTTTGGATCGCAGAATCGAGCGCTGATACACCGGGATGGCAAGCGACACCAGGATCGTCACGATCGACATGACGATCAGCAGTTCAATCAGCGTGAAACCGCTGCGAGGGTTACCAGTCCGAATACGACGTTCCATCGGCTGCCTTTTCCGTCGTCTTCGAAAACACATCGAAGACATTCTGCCCGCCCCAGCTTTGTGAAGCCGGGTCGTCCTGCATACTGCGCTTTCCCCAGTCCGTCGAATTGGTCATAGGGTCTTTGGGGATCCGCCGCAGAAACTTGAGCTTCTTGTCCACTTGCCCCGATAACTTTACGCCGTCCACCAGTTCTTCGAGAGTCGGCGGATAGCCGTAAGTGTCCATTTTGGGCGGTCCGAGCATTCCCTGGTCTGACGCATCTTTGTACTTGTCGATGGCGTGCCGGATTTCGTCCAGCGCCCGGTGTAGGTCCCGCTCCTTTTCCCGCCGTACTTTGGAGCGCGCCAGGGGAACCGACATGGACGTCAGAATCATCAGGATCGTGAATGCCACGATCAGCTCGATGAGCGTCAGCCCGCGCTGTCTGCGACGAATCGCCATGTTGCTGCTACTTTACGCTGACGGCGAGGGCCGGCGTCGCCGTCAGAATCGGCTGCGATTGCGAATTGCGCAGCACCAGGCTAGGCACCGTCACCACCGTGTCGCCCGCCCCTACCGCCTGAAAGACCAGTGTCACGATCGATCCCGATCCGGAAATTCCGCCCGTCGTGGGGAACCGGCTCACGTTTACCGTGGCCTCGCCCGTGTCGTTGATGATGTTCTTCGAAAACGCCACCTGCTGTCCGTCACTCGCCAGCAGGTTGCCGCGTACCACGTCATTGAGTTGCAGAATCTTGGGGTCGAAACGAATGTGCATCGGGGTTGAGGCCAGGTCGGCCGCATTGTCCACCATCAAACTCGCTGTAATGGTTCCGTGGACCAGGGTCGACACTTGTGCCGGCACGAACTTCACGGAAGGCTTTACGGCAGCTTCCTGCGTCGCGACAGGGGGCTTGGCGGGCGGAATCGGCACGCCCATCGGAGGCGCTGCCGCGGGCGGCGCGTTCACGCCCGGAATGCGCAGCGCCGCTTGCGCTGGGCCACCCTGCGCAGGCACCGCAACACTCGGATTGGCGGGATTTGGCGTGGCGTTCGCCGGGCCGGTCTGCGGTGGCTGCAAGGGCACTGTGGGTACGGCTGCAGGCGTTGCTGCGGGAGTTGCTGCGGGAGTTGCTGCGGGAGTTGCTGCAGGCACTCCTGCCGGCGGATTTGTGGGTGCTGCATTCGTTTGCGTCGCCGGCGCCGAGGGCGTTTCCGGCTTTGGCTGCGCATAACGCAGCTTAAACGTGGTCTGATTGCCCGAGTCGATGGTCTTTAGGTTCGTGTCCGTAATGTCCACCGCGCGGATGATGTGCGGAATCAGCACGATCACCAGTTCGCTTTGCTTGGTTGTCGTGGTTTCGCTCGTGAACAGCCGCCGCAGTACCGGAATGTTGCCAAGCCCGGGCACGCCGCTGATGCTCTTGTCCTCTTCCACCTGCATCAGCCCGCCCATCAGGTTGATTTCCCCCTGCTTCAGCCGGACGTCGTTAACAACCTTGGTCTGCGCCAGCTCCGGCTCGTTGATTCCGCCCAACGGAACCTCCCCGGTCACATTGGAAATATCCACTTCCACATGCAGCGATACTTCGTTGGCATTGTGCACATAAGGCGTGATGTCCAGGTTGACACCCGTTTCCAGGAACTGGAACTGCGTGTTCACCAGCGGGTTGATACCTACGCCGCCGATGCCCGGCTGGAAGCTGCCCGTCGCGTACGGCACCTTATCGCCGATCTTCATGCTGACCTTTTGCCGGTCGACCGCCCGCACCTGAGGCCGCTGTAATACCTTCGTACTAGCATCGGTCATCAGCGCGTTGAGCAGTCCACCGGGCAGCGTGAGCGAAAAATCGCGTGTGCTGATCCGCGCGATCTCCGAAAGTGGAATCGTCGTAGATGTGGAAGGTGTGGCCGGCGTTCCGGTTGTGCCCGTTCCGGTGGAGCTATTGGGGATGGCAATGCTCGAGCGCGGCGTGAACGAGATCGACGAGTTAATGCCGTTCGGCGCGATCGCGGCGGCCAGGTCTCGCGTCCGGTTCCGGTTTACTGTCATAACCAGAACGTCCACAAGGACTTCGGCTCGGGGCTTATCGAGATCCGCAATGATCTTTTCCGCCAGCGCGACCTTGTCCGCTTCTCCGCGGACGACGATCGCGTTTTGGGCGCCGTACTGGAAAGCCTTGCTCAACTCCGCAACGCTGCGGATGGTGCCCATGATTTCCGTTAACTCTTGCGCGGTCAATACGTTATTGAGGTAAAAGACCTTGGTGACGAAGTCATCGAAGTTGCGATGCGTGGTGGGGTTGTCCTGCGCAACGAATATCGTATTGGCGCTCAATGGTTTCCAGATGGATTTGGTGATCAGAGCGATGTCGTCCAGGGCCTCGGTCAGGTTCGAGTTGTTCAATTCAATCGATTGCGGCCGCATCGGCGTTCCGCCCTGGGTGTAATCGGGATCGAACAAAACGTTGATTCCAGCGTACTTACCCACGGTCTCGAACAGAACCTTGGGCGGCTGGTTGTTCATTTTCAGATAGATAGGCTCGGGATTGAGGGGCTTGAGTTCGGGCAGCGGCTGCATCGACTCGAACTTCTTCTGCTCCTTTTGCCTTTCTACTTCCGCCGGAGTCAGGGCGGCCTCTTCCGGCTTCCGGTCCGCTTCCGGCTTCGACTTTTCGCGATCGATCATGCGCTTGGTGCGCTGGATTTCCTCGATCGCCATGGTGGAGGCCGGATTGATGCCGTAGCCCTTTTGGAATTCGACCAGCGCCTCGTCGAGCTTCCCCTGATCGCGCAGCTTGGTGCCCAGGTCGATGTGGTACTGCCCGGCATAGAATCGCAGCCGCGAAGACGCAAGCTGATAGGCGATTTCCGCCGGATCTTCGCTCAATGCCTGCTCGGCGAAAGAGATCGCCTTGTCCCAGTCCTTGCGGACTTCGGCGGCGCGGCTCTGTGCCAGCAGCTTATCCCCCTTGCGCGTTCGCGCCGACAGCGCGGCCACCAAGGCCAGAACCAGTGCGGCACCGCCCAATACCCTAGCTAACCGATGGAAAGTCAGCATGTTATCTCTGACATGATGATATCGTGACAGGATGCAAGACCCGAGGCGCCTGCTTTATCATCAAAAGGGTCTGACGCACAGCGAGTTTGTGGCGTTGAGAGCAATTTCGGGTTTAAGTCCCCTCGGAACGTTACTTTGGCGGCAAAAGAAGCTGAACACAAGATTTTAAGCGACAATCGCCAGGCCGGTCACAATTATTTTCTAATGGACCGCGTGGAGGCGGGGATCGTGTTGACGGGCACGGAGGTGAAGTCCGCCAAATCGGGAAAGATCCAGCTCCGGGAGAGCTACGCCACCATCGAAAAAAATGAGGCCTGGCTGGTGAACGCCCACATCAGTGAGTATTCCCATGGAAATCGCGAAAACCACACGCCGGTGCGGGCGCGGAAGCTGCTGCTGCACCGCCGCGAGATTGATAAATTACTGGGAAAGACGCGCGAAAAAGGACTTTCGCTCATCCCCACCAAGATCTACTTGAAGGGTGGGCGCATCAAATGCGAGCTGGCGCTGGCTCGCGGCAAGAAGTTGCATGATAAGCGCGAAGCCGAGCGCGCGCGCGGCGCGGAAAACGAGGCGCGGGAAGCGGTTCGGCGGAGCAAAGCCAAATACGGAGCATAGATGGACATACGATTCGATCGAAACCCGGCCGAAGCACTGGAATGCGATGCGCTGATTGCGTTGACGTTCGAGGATCAGCCGAACGCGCGCTTCAAAGATTCGCTGGACGACGTGTACAGCTCGGGCGAAGTCGCCGGCAAGATGTTCGAAATGACCCTGGTGCATCATCCGGCGGGATTCAAAGCCAAAAGGCTGCTGCTTGCGGGGGCAGGGAAGAAGGAGAAGTTCACTTCTGCCGAACTGCGTCGCGTTGCTGCGGCGGCATTGCGGCACTTGAAAACACGGTCGGCGAAATCGATTGCCATGCTGCTGGACGCCAAGTCCGCCGGCGCGGAGCATGTTGCGGCGGTGGTGGAAGGGGTGGTGGTGGGCAATTTCGAGCCGGATCGCTACAAGAGTGACAAGAAAGATGTGAAAGTGATGGACCGGTTCACGGTCGCGGTGCCGGGCGGAACGGCGGATCTCGAAGCGGCGGCGGAGCGTGGACGCATTATCGCTGAGGCCCAGAATCTGACGCGAGAGCTCGCAAATGAACCGGCCAACAAGTTGACGCCGATGCGGCTGGCGGAAGCGGCGCGCGGCATGGCTAGCGACTACGGCCTCGAATGCGACGTGCTCGACCAGGACCGCATGAGGCAGCTTGGTATGGGGTCGCTCCTTGGCGTGGCGCAGGGCAGCGCGGAGCCGCCGGCGCTGATCGTGATCAGCTACAAACCGGCGGGTGGAGGGAACGCCGCGGCGCACCTGGGTTTGGTGGGTAAAGGGGTCACATTCGATACCGGCGGTATTTCGATCAAGCCTGCCGACGGCATGGAGAAGATGAAGTACGACATGTCGGGCGGAGCGGCGGTGATCGGGGCGATGCGCGCCCTGGCGCAATTGAAGCCGCCGATCCCTGTTACGGCCCTGATTCCGGCGGTCGAGAATATGCCCGGCAGCAAAGCGCAGCGGCCCGGCGACATCGTGACGGCACTATCGGGAAAGACCATCGAGGTGATCAACACGGATGCCGAAGGCCGGCTGATTTTGGCGGACGCGATGACTTATGCCAAGCGGCTGGGCTGCACGCACCTGGTGGATGCCGCGACGCTCACGGGAGCGGTGGTGGTGGCGCTGGGAAACGTCAATGTGGGGGCGTTCAGCAATAACGACGAATTTGTGGAGCGGCTGCTGGCGGCGGCGCGCGCGGCGGGCGAGAAGATGTGGCGCATGCCCATGGATGACGATTACAAGGACCTGTTGAAGAGTCCCTTTGCCGATATGGCGAATGTGGGCGGCCGGGCGGGCGGCGCGATCAGCGCGGCGTGGTTTCTGCGCGAGTTCGCGGAGGATACGCCCTGGGTGCACCTCGATATCGCGGGTACGGCATGGTTGGATGACGCCAAGCCGTATGCGCCGAAAGGCCCGACCGGCGTGGGCGTGCGGACGTTTGTGAATCTGGCGATGGAGTGGAAGTAGGGAAGGGTGCCGCGTGCGTCGAGCCACAAGCGGCTTGCTGCGCGCGGCTCAGAAGCCGGCCCGGATGCGTGAAGTCCTACTTGCGGCGCCCGCGCAATACCTCGATCACGAACTGGTCGCGAGCGGCTTTTACTTCGTCGATGGATTTTTTCGACCAGTCGTAGAATCCCCTGCCGGTTTTGGCGCCGAGGTCACCGCGAGCCACTTTGGCGCGGTAGATGTTCGGCGCTTTCGGCAGGTTGTATAAATCCTGGGCAACATAATCGACGATGCCGATGCCCATATCGAGGCCGACGGCATCCTGGTGCTCGAAGATTCCATACGCGGGCATGCGGAGGCCGAAGCCGTTCTTGGCGACGAGATCAACGTCCTCGACATCGGCGATGCCTTCCTCCACGATGTAGGCCGCTTCGCGCACGAGCGCCATTTGCAGCCTGTTGCCGAGCTGGCCGGGACGGTCGCGCTTCACGATCACGGGAACCTTGCCGCAAGCAGCGAGTAGATCGCGCACGCTCTGTGCTATCTCGGGCGACGTTTTCTCGCCCTGCACGATCTCGACGAGCGGCATCAGGTGAGGCGGATTCCAGAAATGCGTGGTCAGAACGCGCTCGGGATGCTGACATTTCGATGCGATGGCGGTGATGCTCAACCCGCTGGTGTTGGTGGCGAGCACGGCCGAGCGCGCGGTGAGCGAGTCCAGGCGCGCGAACAGTTTCTGTTTTAAATCCATATTCTCGGGAGCGGATTCGATCACCAGGTCGGCATCGGCAATGGTGCGGTCGAAGGCCGTGGACGAGTCGAGGCGGTCGCTGGCCTCGCGGACGGTGTGGGCATCGGCCAGCCCGTTCTCCGCCAGAATGCGCAGCTGACGGCGGGCGGCTTCGAGACCCTTGCGGGCGCTTTCTTCGCCGCGGCTCACGATGGTGGCGTGAACGCCGCCGAGCGCCAGCGAGCCGGCGATGCCCGGACCCATCATGCCCGTGCCGATCACGGCTGCTGTCTGAAAGCTGGTATTTGACATGCAGTGATTGTAACGGAGTTGATGCGAGCGTCCGCGTTACGCTACAATCCCTTTTACTTGCGCTCGTAACCACGCCATTTGAGGTCACGTCTTACATCGGTGCCAGCACTCATTTCTTCTCTACGATTCCGTTATCTCTGCGTTTTGGGCATGTTCGTCGTCGGCGCGGCGATTCCTTCGCAGGCAGCAGCGCCTCCCGTGCAGATTCCGGTCCACGATGTAACATTCGAACCCAACGTGGGCCAAACGGACACACGTGTGAAGTACCTGGCACACTCGGCGCACTCGACTCTTTGGCTGCTGCCGGATGAAGCGGTGCTCGAATCCGCGGCACGCGCGGATCGGAAATCCGCGGTTTTGAAGCTGCGATTCCGGGACGCAAACGCCGCACCGCGCCTGGAGGCGGAAGAGCGCCGCACGGGTGTTAGCAATTATTTCATCGGCCGCGACCCGAACAACTGGCACACCGGCATTCCACAGTTCGGCAAGGTTCGCTATCACGACGTCTATCCGGGGATCGATATCGTGTTTTACGGAAACTCCACCGAGCTGGAATACGACTTCGTGGTGAGTGCGGGAGCCGACCCGAGCCGGATCAAGCTCGATTTCGAAGGCGTGGACAGTCTGCGCGCGGATGATTCGGGCGACCTGGTGGTGAACGTCGCGGGCATAGAGATGCGCAGCCGGAAGCCGCGAATTTATCAGAAGACCGCCGCCGGTGAGGAAGGTGTCAACGGCCGGTACGTGCTCACAGGGAAAAAGTCGGCGGGATTCGCGATTGATACGTACGACCGCGGACGCGCCCTGGTGGTGGATCCCATCCTCAGCTATGCGAGTTTCATGGGCGGAGAAGGCACGGACGTGGCAAGCGCCATGGCCATGGACGCGCAGGGCAACGTCTATCTGACGGGAAGCACAAACTCCAGCCAATTTCCGACCAAAGCGGCACTCTATCCCGGGCTGAAGAATGCTACCAACGTGGCATTTATCGCGAAGTTTAACCCTGCGGCGTCGGGCGCCGAATCACTGATTTTTTCGACGTATCTGGGCGGCGACGACAGCGACGAAGCGTTCGGACTGGCGCTGGACAAAAACAACAACATCTACGTTACCGGGCGCACGCTATCCAATAATTTTCCGCTGAAGAATGCATTCCAGACTTCGTTCGATCAGACGCTCAACTGCAAGGACTCGGGAGGGAACGCCGCGACCTGCGATCACTCCTTCGTGACGGAGCTCGCGGCCAACGGGAAGTCGCTCATCTACTCCTCGTATATCGGCGGCACCAACCAGGATGAAGCGTTCGCTATTGCCGTGGACGGCGGGGGCAACGCCTATATCACGGGACAGACTTTTTCCACCGACTTTCCTACCGCCGGATCGCCTTACCAGAGCAAGATTAAGTCCGCCCCGGATGTCTTCCTGAGTGTAGTTGCGGCCGGGGGAACCAGCCTTTCCTACTCCACGTATTTCGGAGGGTCGAAAACGGAAACGCCCGTCAGTATCGCGGTGACGCCTGCGGGAACGGCATACATCGTCGGCACAACGAGGTCTTCGGACTTGCCCACGACCTCGAATGCGCTGCAGGGTAAACCCAACGGGGGACCGGGCGATTCGTTCATTGCCGGATTCAATCCCAAGAACGGCGGCACGGGATCGCTCACGTACTCGAGCTATCTGGGCGGGAAGAACGGATCGACTGTTGCGAACGCGGTCGCGCTGGATGCGGCGGGTGTGGTTTACATCACCGGGGCCACCAACGCGGATGATTATCCGGTTTCGCAGAATGCGTACGCCAGCAAGTACTCGGGCTCGCTTTCGGCAGGCGGCATCGCGGGTCTGGGAGACGCGTTCGTGACCAAGCTGGATACCTCGTCTTCGGGATCGGGCCAGGTGGTTTATTCGACGTTCTACGGCGGCGCGCTGGATGACGACGGGCTGGCGCTTGCCGTGGATCCGCAGGGGCGCATTACCGTCGCCGGGCAAACCAATTCGCTGGCATTGCCGGTGACGGGCGATGCGTTCCAGAAATTCGACGCCGGGCCGTCGCCCACGCCGCAGGGATTCCTCGCGAGATTCGATCCGTCGAAATCCGGAAAGGCCTCGCTGTTCTACGCGACCTACCTGGGCGGGAACCAGGCAGATCAACTGGTGGGCGTGGCCGTGGACGCGACGGGCAATATCGTGACAGCGGTGGGAACGGTGCAATCCACAAATCCCCCGGTTACGCCAAATGCGCTGCAAACCGTTTACGGCGGTGGCACCACGTCGTACGGCGTGGGAAGTAACGCCTACGTGGTGGAATTCGATTTCACCAGGAGCGGTCCCATTGTGCATTCGGTGGTGAACGGCGCAAGCCTGGTGGACACGGGACTGGCGCCGGGCATGATATTCGCGCTTCTGGGCGCAGGCATCGGACCGTCGACGCCGGTAGTGGGCGGCGCCGATGTGGATGGCCGGATTCCAACCACGCTCGGCGGGGTGGAGCTTTACGTCGATAACATCGCGGTGCCGCTGTTGTATGTTTCGTCGAACCAGATCAACGCGATCGCGCCCTACGAGCTCGCCAACCGGCTGGGCGGCAGCGTGAGCCTGCGCGTGTACTACAACGGTGTGGGCAGCAGTCTGATATCCGACCTGGTTCTGATTGCCGCGCCCGCCATCTTTACCGCGGGTGGCGGCCAGGGAATCGTTATGAATGAGGACGGCAGCTTCAACAGTGCCTCCAATCCGGCGGCCACGGGCTCGAAGATACGCATCTTCGGCACGGGAGAAGGGCTGCTGCGTCCTGCCGGCTCCGACGGTCTCTACACCGACGTGAACAATCCGCCGCGCCCCGTGCTGCCTGTAGTGGCGATGATCGGCGGCGCCAATGCCTCGGTCACCTACGCCGGCACCGTACCGGGGTCGTTTGAGGGCTTCTTCGAAGTGGATGCCAAGGTGCCGGGCGGACTGACGGGCAAAGTTCCGGTGGAGCTGATCGTCGGCGGCATCGCGAGCTCGCCGGCTTACATCGTCGTCAAGTAGTGCAGCCCGCGGGCGTACCAGGCCGGGCATGCCCGGCCACTACTTCAATTCAATCACCAGCGTGCGGTAAGGCTGCGAGCCGAGGTTGATCAACTGCGGCGCGTCTTCTCCCTTGTTGTGCCAGATGACGTCGCCCGATTTGCGCTCGCGAATGGTTTTTTCGTGAGTGGCGGAGTCAGTGCGTTCATAGCGGCAGTCGTCGAGGAAAACGATGATCTGGTCGGTGGTGCGGATGGACCGCTCGCGGGGCACGCCCGGATTGTAGATGACTTCGCTCACGCGCACGCGGCCGTTTTCGAGCGCTACTTTCGCCGGCAGCGCCGCCCATCCGAAACTCCATACGGCGGCCAGGGTGAGGGCCGAAGAGACTGCGGCGGTCAGCGCAATGGCTTTTCGCATTCTGGTTCTCGCTTTCCGGATCAAGATAGCACGCGGTTGCGGGCGCGGGGATACTGTTGACACAATATGCGCCATATGCGACTGCGCGTGCTCGGCCTCGTTCTCGCGGGAGGCAAAGGAACCCGTCTCTACCCGCTCACCAAGGAACGCGCCAAGCCCGCGGTTCCGTTCGGGGGCAAGTACCGCATCATCGATTTCGTGCTCAGCAATTTCATCAATTCCGGGATCTACTCGATTTACGTGCTGACACAGTTCCGCAGCCAGTCGCTGCTGCAGCACCTCAATGAAGGCTGGCAGTTCGGGAGTCTGCTGAAGAACCAGTTCATCATCCCGGTGCCGGCGCAGATGCGCTCAGCCGACGAAACCTGGTACCAGGGAACGGCGGACGCGATTTTCCAAAACATCAATCTGATCGAGCAGGCGAACCCGGACGTGGTTGCCATTTTCGGCGCGGACCACATCTATAGGATGAACATCGCCACCATGGTGGAGTACCACGAGCATAAAAACGCGGCGGTCACCGTGGCGGCGATTCCGGTGGATAAGCGCGAAGCGGCAAGCTTCGGAGTGATCGAATGCCGGCCCGACGGGCGCATCGCCCGCTTCCATGAAAAGAAACCGGACGCGCCTACGATCCCCGGTAATCCGGATCATGTGTACGCCTCCATGGGAAATTACATCTTCAACACGCGGGTGCTCCTGCGCGAGCTGCAGGACGATGCGGCCAACGAGAGCAGCTCGCACGATTTCGGGCACGACATACTGCCGTCGCTGGTTTCACGCTCAGAAGTCTATGCGTATAACTTCCAGGCCAACCGGATTGCGGGCGAACCGGAAGACGCCGTGGCCTACTGGCGCGACGTCGGGACGATTGATGCCTATTACGAAGCCAATATGGATCTGCGCAGCGTATGGCCCGCGCTCAATCTGTATAACCGGCAATGGCCGCTGCGCACGTCGAGCTTCCCCGACCCGCCTGCTAAGTTTACTTTTGACGAGGAGAACCGCCGCGGCCAGGCCATCGACTCCGTCATCTCGGGCGGCTCGATTCTCTCCGGCGGCGTAGTGCGGAATTCGGTACTGGGTCGCTGGGTGAAAGTGCATGCGGGCGCCATGGTGGAGGACTCCATCATCCTGGACAACTGCGATATCGGCCGCCGCGCCAAAGTGCGCCGCGCCATTCTCGACAAGAACGTGCGCCTGCCCGAAGACGCGACCATTGGGTACGACCTCGAATACGATCGCCGTTTCCACCACGTCACCGACAGCGGCATCGTGGTGGTGGAGGGCAACCGTTCGCCTGTGGAAGTCGGCAGCGTTGTCGTTTAAGCCGGGTAAATCGCTTTCGGCCATAATCCGCTGTTAACCATCGAAGACTGTTCCAGGCGCGCGAGCGCTCGTAGAATCGGAGGAACATGCTGCGGATTGGCTGCATCGCCTCGCTTTTTCTACTGGTTCCGGCGGTTTTCTGCCAGAACGAACCTTTAACCGCCGAGCCCGTACACGAAACGCTGGTGGTCACACTTCCCGCGCCGGAAGGCCGTGCGGAAACGGCGCCCATGCCGCCGGTACCGCAGATGGTGCCGGAACCCGCCTCCATCACCGTCAAGCGCGGTTTGTTGTGGAAGGCTTCCACGCCGCGCAATACCGTTTACCTGCTCGGCTCCATCCACATGGCCTCGAAGGATCTGTATCCGCTACCGGACCACGTGGAGCAGGCTTTCCGAAAGTCGAATGTGCTGGTGGTGGAAGTAGATCTGAACAAGCTGGATCAATCGAAGTTCGAGGGCCTTATGGCCAAAAGCGGGCTCTATCCGCGGACAGACTCGCTGTGGAACCATGTGAGTCCGACAACGCACGAGATCGTGGCGGACTTCTGCGAGAAGCACGGGATGAATGCCGAAGCATTCGCGCGCATGAAGCCGTGGCTCGCCTCGTTCGCCACGTCGTTCCTTCCGGTGGCGGCCCAGCAGCAGAAACTTGCACCTGGAATCGACAAGTATCTACTGGATCAGGCGGCCGACCGCATGCGCGTGGAAGCGCTCGAGACCGCCGAATATCAGTTCCGCCTGCTCGCGAATCTGCCCGATGTCCAGCAGGAGCGCAACCTGTTGAGCGCGGTGAAAAATGCGGGCCAGTCGGCGGAGGATTTCCAGAAATTGCAGGCCTACTGGCTGGAAGGCGACGGCGACAAGCTGAACGCGTATCTGACGGCTTCGATGCGCGAGGATCCGGAATACCAGAAGCGCGTGTTCTCCGACCGCAACCCGCGCATGGCCGATCGCGCCGAGCAGTGCTTAAAGAGCAGCGATCACTGCTTCCTCGTCGTGGGCGCGGGCCACATGGTGGGCAAGGACGGTGTGGTGCGCCTGTTGCAGAGCCGCGGCTACAAGGTGGAGCAGATAACCGGCGGGAATTAAGCGGGACGCTCGATCGGGCGCGCGATCGAAACCGCCACGCCCGTGGCGATAACCACCACGCAACCGATCACGTTGTACCAGAGAAACGAAATGCTGGTGAACCAGTAGGCTGCGAAGATGGCGGCTTCGCCCACCAGCATGCCGACGAAGGCGCCCGTGCCGGAAACGCGCCGGAACCAGAACGCCAGCACGAACACCCCGAGCAATGAACCGTAAAACAGCGATCCCAGGAGATTGACCGCCTCGATCAACGATCCCAGCTTCTTGGCGTATTGGGCGAAGAATACGGCATATGACGCCCAGAATGCCGTGGCCAGGCGCGAAACCCACAGGTAGTGGCGGTCCGTGGCCTGCGGCCTGATGTGCCGCCTGTAGACATCGATGACGGTGACGGTGGCCAGCGAGTTGACTTCGCCCGAACTCGACGACATGGCGGCGGCAAAGATCACCGCGATCAGCAGTCCCACCACACCCGGCGGCAGATAGCGCGTCACGAAAGACAGAAAGATATAGTTGGTGTCGTTGAAGCCTTTTTCCCCACTGCTTTCCTGATAAAGCTTCGCACCGGAGGCTCGCAGATTGTTGATCTCCACCTGGGCCGACCGGTACATGGCGAGTGAGGCGGCGCGCCTGCTGTCGTCGTGTAAACGCCGCGCGTCCGCCATGGCTTCTGCGGCCTGCTTGCGCTGCTCGAATGCCTGTCCGAAACGGGTATCGATCGGCGCAAATTGCTCGCGCAGCGCCGGGGATTGCAACTGATTCATGGCCACATTCTGAAAAAGCAGCGGCGGGCGCTCGAACAGAAAAAACACGAATACCATGGCACCCACGAACAGGATGAGGAACTGCATGGGGATCTTGGCCATGGCGGTGAACAGCAGGCTCAGCTTGCTCTGTGCGATCGATTTTCCCGTGAGATAGCGCTGCACCTGCGATTGATCGCAGCCAAAATAGGAAAGCGCCAGGAAACAGCCCCCAATCAATCCGCTCCAAAGGTTGTAGCGATTGTTGAGATCGAATTTCATATCCACGGCGTTCAGCTTGCCCGTGGCGCCGGCAAGATACAGGGCATCCAGGAAAGAGATCCCCGAAGGCAGCATGTGGACGATCATGAAAAACGCGACCACGAGGCCGCACAGAATGATGATCATCTGCTGCACGTCGGTCCAGGTCACGGCTTTGATGCCGCCGGTTACGGTGTAGATGGTGATCAGGGCGCCCATCACCAGGGTCGTGAGGCGATCCGGCCAGCCGAAGATCACCGCCAGCACGATCGCGGGAGCGTACAGCGACAATCCCACGGCGAGACCGCGCTGGATAAGGAAGACGATGCTGGCGAGCGCCCGCGTTTTCGTATCGAATCGTTTCTCCAGGAACTCATACGCAGTGTAGACATTGGCGCGATGGAATAGCGGCACCGCCGTCGCCGAGAGAATCACCATGGCGATGGGCATGCCGAAATAGAACTGCACGAACCGCATGCCGTCCACGTAGGCCTGTCCGGTGGTGGAGATGAAGGTGATAGCGCTCGCCTGCGTGGCCATGATGGAGAGCGCCATGGCGTACCAAGGCATAGTTTTCCCTGCCAGCAGGTACTTGGACATGGTGTCGCTGCCGCGGCCTTTATACAGGCCATAGGAGACGATCGCCGTCAAAGCTCCGCCCAAAACCACCCAGTCGAGCGGCCTCATGAAAACATGCGCGTGAAGACGTAGAACAGGGTAATGAGCGCGGCTAAATAGACGAGAATCGCAGCGTAGACGCGCGGCCACGTGCCCAGAAAGGGCGGCGGCTCATCCGGCAAATGCGCGCGGTCGGGCGGCGGCATCACCGAGGAGTGTATCACGGCGCACACAAAATTCTTGGATGCGCGCCGCCATGCAATGGATGCTCAGACGGCGATGTTTATTGGTTGTGACCCAGGTTGTAGCCGATCCAGATCATGCCGGCTGGAGCCAGGTTGCTGCCGAACTGGTTGTCGAGCCCGGGGGCGTAATGCAAATCGAATTCGGGACGCACAAAGATGTGCTCCGTCACAAAGATCTGCACACCCGCCGCGAAATGCACCTGAAAATGGCTCGCCGTACCCACGGGCTGGGTTTGATTCGTGCAAACCACCGATCCCACGCAAGAATTGGAATTGAACGCGAAGCCGGTTCGCGCGAAACCGATGCCGCCCTGCAGCTTCAGGCTGGCCCTTTTAGTGGTGATCGGTTCGTAAATGCCGTCGAAATCAACGAACGTCTGCCGGTACTGTAAGGGGCCGTAATTGCTTCGGGCAGGCTGAAAACTGGCGTCCATGCCAAACCCGTATTGCTTGCGAAACATGATGTCTCCGCCCACTCCCATGAAAAAGCCGCTCAGCGACGGCAACGACTGGCAGAACGAATCGCCGCTGCCCGGCGCGCAAGTACCAAATGCGTTCGTGGGGGACGATGCGCTATCCAGCCCTCCACTGTTCGCCTTGGCATGGGCGGAACCGAATCCCAGGTTGATATCAACGCCCGCCTGCCCTCGGGCAAATTGTGCCGCCAGAAGCGGCACGGCAAGCAGGGGTAAATACCGGAACATTCGTCTCATCAACAGTCTCCTCTTAGGCGCGGCATGCGCGGCGGTGCACATCTCAGCCGACGGCACTCTTGTGGGCCGCGGTGACCGGCAATTGTGGCCGTATTCCCCAGTAAAGACGTGGTTTCTGTGAAACAGGTTTCAGTGATTCACACTGTGAAAAGAAATCAAGTGAAATTTCGGATTTAGCCTGATCACCGTTGTTGGCAGGTTACCGGTGTTGCGTCTCTTGCCCGATATTCGTGCACTCCGATACAGCGATGGTCCGTCCCAGACGCCTCGGACTACAATGGACAGTTCATGGATAGCATCAAGTACACGCTCCCCGAGGACCGCATTCCGCGCGCCTGGTACAACATCGTTCCCGATCTTCCCCAGCCGCTGGCCCCAGTCCTACATCCCGGCACGCACCAGCCGGTAGGCCCCGGCGATCTCTCGCCGCTGTTTCCCATGGCGATCATTCTCCAGGAGGTGAGTCAGGACCGCGAAATTGAAATCCCAGCCCCGGTACGCCAGGTCTATGCCCAGTGGCGCCCCTCACCCCTGTTCCGCGCCCGCCGTTTGGAAAGGGCTCTCGACACTCCGGCCCGCATCTACTACAAGTACGAAGGCGTCAGCCCGGCCGGCTCGCACAAGCCAAACACCGCAGTGGCGCAGGCTTACTACAACAAGCAGGAAGGCACGAAACGTCTGGTCACTGAAACCGGCGCCGGCCAGTGGGGATCGTCTCTGGCGATGGCCTGTGCCTTTTTCGGGTTGGAATGCAAGGTCTTCATGGTGCGTGTGAGCTACGATCAGAAACCCTACCGCCGCGCCCTCATGGAAGCATTTGGCGCCACTGTTTCCGCCAGCCCCAGCACGGAAACCAATTCCGGCCGTGCCATTCTGGCCCAGCATCCCGATTCCACCGGCTCGCTGGGCATTGCCATATCGGAAGCCGTTGAAGTCGCCGCGCAGGACCCGCACGCGCGCTACTCACTCGGCAGTGTGCTCAACCATGTTCTGCTGCACCAGACCGTGATCGGCCTCGAAGCGATCGAGCAGATGGCCTTGGCGGGTGACGAACCCGATGTCATCGTCGGTTGCACCGGCGGCGGCTCGAATTTCGCCGGTATCGCTCTGCCATATCTCGGAAGGAAACTCAAAGGGCAGTCAAACCCCCGGATTGTCGCCGTAGAGCCGGCCGCCTGCCCCAGTTTGACTCGCGGCCGCTTCGCCTATGACTTCGGTGACACGGCTCATTTGACTCCGCTGGTCAAGATGCACACCCTAGGCAGTGTTTTTGTTCCGCCCGGCATTCATGCCGGAGGTTTGCGCTACCACGGGATGGCGCCTCTCATCTCTCACGTGCTGGATCTCGGATTGATCGAGGCCACGTCGGTCCAGCAGCTCGATGCGTTCGCCGCCGGCGTTCAGTTCGCGCGCGCCGAAGGCATCATCCCCGCGCCTGAAGCCAATCATGCGGTTGCCGGCGCCATTCGCGAAGCCCTTGCCGCCAAACAGGAAGGCGCTGCCCGCACGATCCTGTTCAATCTCTGCGGCCACGGGCATTTCGATATGCAGGCTTACATTGACTACCACGCCGGCAAACTACAGAACTACGATTTCCCGGCGGAGGAAATCGCCATGGCACTGGCCGGTCTGCCGGCGGTCTGAACACTGCCGGTCGATATCAAGACGCTAACGCTCAGCCCCGAATACGAGTCATCGCGCGCGTGTAAACCGTTTGCTATCCGTTTACATGTAAGGTCACTACACCAGCCACTTTCTTCCGTGTAAAGAAGTGCCACTTTGTCACTCGGCAGCGTGCTAAGGCCCAATTTCCTCGTCGCTGCCTGTCACAACGTAACGTTATCCATCTAGAGCAAATACCTGAAGAATGGTGCCGTAGTAGTATCCCCCGACTTTGGACGGCGGATTGCCTAAACCGACCCGGAATTTATCTCTATGGAGCAGAACGCCGCCATGCGTCTGACGCGAATACTGGCGCTTGCCGCCGCCTTATCTGTCCCGGCTTGTTTCGCCGGAAATATTTCCCCTGACCTCCAGCAGCAGCTCCCACAGCTCGGGCTGTTTTCATCTACCAACGTTATTGTTCAACTCAACGTGCCGCTTGTGAGCCCGCTGGTCAACGAAATCCTCTTGACGGGTACTCAAATCGTCGGGCAACTGCCTCTGGTCAATGGCTTGTTGTGCACAGTCAGCGGCCTGCAGATTCGTCTGCTGAGTGCGCTGCCGATCGTTTCTTATATCAGTCCCGACCGCCAGCTTCTCGGAGCACTCGACTATGCCGAGCCGGCAGTCAATGCCGATCTGGCGTTCCAGTATGGCTGGACAGGTACTGGTGTCGGTGTGGCCGTCATTGATAGCGGTGTTGCACCCGTTTCCGATTTGACTTACCCGGGCACCGGAGTCAGCCGCATCGTTTACAGTGAAAACTTCTCCGACCGCACCGCGAATACGTCCGATCAGTTCGGGCATGGAACGCACGTCAGCGGCATTCTGGCCGGTGACGGAGCCGCCTCTACCGGAAGCTGGTATACGCGCACGTTTAAGGGAATCGCTCCCGGCGCCCAGATCGTGAATCTGCGGGTACTCAACGGCCAGGGGCAGGGAAGTGATAGTGCCGTCATTCGCGCCATATTCCGTGCCATTCAATTGAAATCGCAATACAACATTCGCGTCATCAACCTGTCGCTGGGCCGGCCGGTTTATGAAACGTATTTGCTCGATCCTCTCTGCCTGGCAGTGGAGGCTGCCTGGAGAGCCGGCATCGTCGTCGTGACTGCCGCGGGCAACAACGGGCGCGACAATACCTACAACGAAAACGGTTACGGCACGATCAACTCGCCCGGCAACGATCCTGCGGTTATTACCGTGGGCGCCATGAAGACCATGTTCACGGCCACGCGCGCCGATGACCTGATCGCCAGCTATAGCTCCAAGGGTCCGACGACCTATGACAACGTCGTCAAGCCCGACATCGTCGCGCCGGGTAACTTAATGGTCTCTCTGCTTGCTCCGAATGCCTATCTGCCGGTAAATTATCCGCAGCTTGCCGTACCCGACGCTTATTATGAGTCGGGCAATGTTTTCGGCAACTCCACTTCGTACTTTCGTTTGAGTGGCACGAGCATGGCGACTCCGGTAGTCAGCGGTGCCGCGGCTCTGCTGTTGCAGCAGAACCCGAGTTTGACCCCCGACGAAGTCAAGCTCCGCCTGATGAAGACCGCCACTAAGAATTTTCCAGCGTCCAGCGTCGCCACAGACCCGGCTACCGGCCGGACTTACACCAGCTATTACGATGTCTTCACCGTCGGCGCGGGCTACCTCGATGTTTGGGCCGCCCTCAATGATTCCACGATCGCCTGGGGCAGCGCCCGTTCTCCGCAGGCGGCTTATGACCCGTCCATGGGTAGCGGCTACTTTTTACTCGACCCGTCATCTGCCTTCGCCAGTAACGTCGTATGGGGAGGCAATGTAGTGTGGGGATCCAGCGGCAACAAGCGCGCCAACGTGGTTTGGGGTAGCGGGAACCCGGTCTCGGCAAGCAGCACGTACCGCAACGTGGTCTGGGGCAGCGGCGGAAATCTCGCCGCGGAAAGTTCCAGCGCGTCCATTTACGGGGAGAACTGAAGATTCAGCCTCGGAATCCGGCCATGTCTTTTAAGACAAAGATCTTCATCAGCCTCGTCATCGCTGTCGGTTGGGTCGAACTCCTCACCAACCTGCTCGCGTGGCGTTCCGATGATCTGGCCGGGTTCCTCGTTTATTTCGGTATCGCCATCCTCCTTTCCGGTTTGAAGCTGAGGCTGCCCGGAGTCACCGGGACCATATCCGTTTGCTTCCTTTTTGTCCTGATCGGTATCGTGTCGCTGAACCTGCCGCAGGTCCTGCTTACCGGATGCGCTGCCGTGCTGGTGCAATACTTCTGGCACTCCTCGAAGAAGTTGCGCGTCGTGCAGGTGCTGTTCAATGTCGGCAGCGCCGCGTTCGCCATCAGCGCGTCCTACCGTGTCTTTCATTCGGAGTGGCTGAGGAGCCTGCCGCTCGAGCAGGCCGTGCTGCTGTCTATTCTTGCCTGCACGTACTTCATCACCACCACCATTCTGGTTGCTGCCGTCATCGCCTTTACCGAAGGCCAATCCATTCGCAGCGTCTGGCGCACCTCTTATCTCTGGGCGCTACCTTACTATCTGCTCGGAGCCGCCACCGCCGGTATCTTCGAAGCCGCGCAGCGCCGTTTCGGCTGGCAGACCTCCATGCTGGTCATCCCGGCCACCTATATCGTCTATCGCTCCTATCGGCTGTATCTCGACCGCCTGGAAGACAAGCGCAAACATGCCGAGGAAACCGCCGCGCTGCACATGCGCACCATCGAATCTCTGGCGCTCGCCATCGAAGCCAAAGACCACACCACCCACGACCATCTGCAACGCGTCCAGGTCTACGCCATGGAAATCGGCAAGGATCTCGGGTTGAGCGAAACCGAGCTGCAAGCCATTCGCGCCGCTTCCGTGCTGCATGACATCGGCAAGATTGCCGTGCCCGAGCACATCATCTGCAAACCCGGCAAACTCACGCCCGAAGAGTTCGCCAAAATGAAAATCCATCCCGTGGTCGGCGCAGAGATTCTGGCCCGCGCCCAGTTTCCCTATCCGGTCGTCCCCATTGTTCGCAGCCATCACGAAAAGTGGGACGGCTCCGGCTACCCGGACGGACTCAAGGGCGAAGAGATCCCCATCGGCGCTCGTATCCTGGCGGCGGTCGACTGCCTCGATGCGCTGGCCAGCGATCGCCAGTACCGGCGCGCTCTTCCGCTCGGCAAAGCCATGGAAATGGTCGCCGAACAATCGGACAGGGCTTTCGACCCGAAGGTGGTCGCCCTGCTGCACAAGCGCTACGTCGAATTGGAGCAGCTCGCCCGGAGCTCACAGGTGGAAACATTCACGCTCTCTACCGATATCCTGGTCGAGCGTGGTGCCGCTCCTGACGCCGGTTTCGAGGAAGCCGCCGAGCAGTCTCCGCGCCCTGCCGCGGCGGCGCACGCGAGTGCGGACTGGCGCGGACTGGTTGAGCTCATCCATGGCCTTAGTGGCATCCTCTCGCGGCAGGAAGTTCTCTCCGTGCTCGCCGGCCGCCTGCAGGAGCTTCTTCCCTGCGATTGTATGGCCTTCTACGCGCGCCACGACGCCACCCTCGTTCCTGAATTCGCCTGTGGCACGCACGTCGAGATGCTCTCGCGCCTGCGCGTTCCCATGGGCCAGGGTCTCTCCGGCTGGGTCGCCGCTAATGGCCGGTCCATTTTGAATGGCAACCCCGCGGTCGATTCCTCTACGCTGGTCGGCCTGCGCTCGGCTCTCGCTATTCCGCTCGAAGGCGAGCGGGATGTCGCCGGTGTCCTGACTCTGTTCCGCTCCAAGCCCGATGCTTTCTCCGCCATGGATCTGCTGGAGCTCTCCGCCCTCGGTGATGCCCTGGGCGACCTGATGGAATCCAGCGCTGCCCCCCCCGCCCCGCGCCGGAACGTCATCCCTATGGCCCCGGCCTCTCTCCCGCGACCCCGCTCCGTCGCCCGCTCGTTGCAGCCGGTGTAAGCGTCGCAGAATAGCCGATCACATTCGTAGTTCTCAGAACTGATATATCCTCTTGACATGCGCTCTGCGCCTATCACGCTCCTTGCCACCCTTGCCGCTACGCTTCTCACAGCGAATCTCCCTGCCGCTGCTCCGCCTGTGCCCGCATTTCCGCTCAAAGTGAGCGCCAACAAGCGCTACCTGGTGGATCGCAACAATGTCCCCTTTCTCATCGTTGGTGACACTCCCCAGGGGCTCATGGGCCGCCTCACCGAGCAGGACGCCGAGATCTATTTTGCCGATCGCGAAGCGCTGGGCTTCAACTCCGCCGGCTGGATCGACGTCGCCTGCGCCGGTCCCGATTATCCAGACAACGCTAACGCCACCACTCCCGACGGCATCCGTCCCTACTCGGGCTATGTTGCCGGTGGAACTGACTTCAAACATTACGATCTCAGCAAACCGAATGAGGCCTACTTCACCCGCCTCGATCACATGGTGCAGATCGGCGCAAACCACCACCAGGCCGTTTTTATCGACCCCATCGAAACCATCGGCTGGCTCCCCACGCTGCGCAACAACGGCCTGAATGCCGCCTATGCCTACGGCCGGTATCTGGGGCGTCGTTATAAACGTTTCGACAACGTTCTCTGGCTCAACGGCAACGATTTCAATACCTGGCGCGATTCGACCGACGATGCGCTCGTGCAGGCCGTCTCCAAAGGTATCCGCGTCGAGGCTCCCAATCAGTTGCAAACCGTCGAGCTGAACGTGCACACCAGTTCCTCGTTTGACGATCCCACATGGATTCCGCTCATCGAGATCAACAGCGCCTATACCTATTCGCCTACCTATATCCAGATCCTGCACAGCTATAACCAGAAACCGGTCGCCCCCGCTTATTTGGTGGAAGCTCATTACGACTTGGAGAACGTCGGCAAGCCGCCTGACTACGGAACTCCCAACGTTCTTCGCCGCGAAGAGTATTGGACCATGTTGACTGGGGGTGTCGGCCAGTTTTACGGCAATGCTTACACCTGGTCGTTCAAGTCCGGCTGGCAGAAGAATCTCGATACGCCCGGCGCCGCGCAGCTCAAACTCTGGAAGGAATTTTTCACATCCCTGCCGTGGCAGGATCTCGTTCCCGACCAGGACCATTCCATTCTCACCGCCGGATTTGGAACCTACGGGACCCTCCAGACCCGCGTGAGTGAGAGCGACTATGCCACCGCTGCCGCTACGCCTAATGGCAGCCTGGTGGTTGTTTATATGCCGGCGGCGCGCGCCATCACCATCAACATGAAGTCCCTCAAGGCTTCCGCGCGCGCCCGCTGGTTCGATCCCACTAACGCTGCCTATCAGGAGATTCCCGGCGGACCCTTTGCCAATAGCGGCAGCCACGTCTTTACACCGCCCGCTAAAAATCACGACCGCGACAGCGACTGGGTGCTAGTACTAAACGCCCGGTAAGCGACTTTTTTGCGTGCGTACCGTCGCCGCCCGGATGCGATAATCGTCCGAGCACCTGCCGTATCGTCTTCAAATATCAGAAAAGAGAAACGATCTATGACCGTCCCCATGAGAACGCAAAACTATTCCTCTGCGCACTGGAACTGCTGGAACGTGCCTGTCCGTTGGCTGGCAATTTTCTTCGTCGCTGCCCTGGCCGCGCAGGCGGCGTCCATTACCGTCAATCTCGGCCAAACTGCGCAGAACTTCACCATGAACGGAACCGGGCCCAATGCCTCCGGCTTGGGAACTTATGTCGTCACCATGGGCGCCTGCAGCGCGAGTAATGGCAACACCACCTGCACGCTTTCCGGCAGCTTCACCGGGAGCACGCCCGGGTTTACCAATGGGACTTACAGCCTGGTCTCTACCTACGTCGGTACCGGCCCCAGCCCCTTTATCGGCGTCGAGCAGTCCGCCGGCTCCAACTTCTTCTCGTTTTCCTCCATCCCGCAAACCGCCACCATCACGCTGACCTTGACCACTCCCACCGGCACCGTCGTCGCGCCGCTCTACGCGAATGGTCAGTTCCCCCCCGGTGTCGGCTTCGGTTTCATCTATAGCACGCCGGCGTGCAGCGGTACCGCCGTTTCCAGTTGCACCGTCTCCCAGATCGGTGTCACCAGCGGATCCACTATCACCGGGGTGGTCACCGGTACCGCTACCTTCGTCCAGGCGTCGCACACATATTACTTCTCGCAGTTGGCCGTGGCCGGTGGCTTCCAGACCACCCTGACGTACGTGAACTACACGCCCAACACCATCACCTGTAAAACGGATTTCTATTCCGATTCGGGCACTCCGCTTCCGGTGCCCTTCAAGCAAGGCACCAATGCAAGCCGGACCGACGAACTCGCGCCGGGTCATGTAATCCATGATCAGACCGTCGCCAATCCCACCAACACCCTGTCCCAGGGCTGGGCCCAGGCCACCTGTGACGGCCCCGTTGCTGCGAGCGTCCTCTATCGCTACTTCCAGAACGAAACAGCCATCGGGGAGGCCGGCGTCAACGCGGAAACCGTGCCCACTACCAAGTTCGCCACCTTCGCTCAAACCCGCACCGGCATTGCTTACGCCAATCCATCCACTACTGAGGCAGTCAACGTGACCGTTACTGTCATCAGTTCGACCGGAAGCAAGCTCGCATCCACAACCATCAAGCTCGGTCCCCTTGAACACGGCGCGGCGAATCTCGGACCGCTCCTCAATCTGCAAAGTTTCACCGGCTTCGTCGAGATTACCGCCACCGGACCCATCATCAGCTTGTCCTTGAATGCCGAGGCCTTTCCGGTCTTCTCCTCGCTGCCAGCGGGTGACCTTCCAAGCGACACCGCCCTCGTTTCGCCGTAGGGCATGGTATATTCTCGAACCGGCATAGGAGATTCCTTTGAGCGACCATCCGACCCCTGAACACATTCTCCAGATCGGTCTTGGCTTCTGGCCTTCTAAAGTCCTGCTGAGTGCCGTGGAAATGGGCCTGTTCACCGAACTGGCCCACCGCCCCGAGAACCTGGAAACTCTCCGAGGCCGCCTCGGTCTGCACCCCCGAGCTGCGCACGATTTCCTTGACACCCTCGTTGCCCTCGGTTTTCTCGAGCGCCGCGACGGCGTCTACTCCAACACGCCCGCCACCGATCTCTTCCTCGACCAGCGCAAGTCCTCCTACATCGGCGGCGTTCTCGAGATGGCCAACCATCGCCTCTACCCGTTCTGGGCGCATCTCACCGAAGCCCTGCGCACCGGAAAGCCACAGAATGAAGCACGCACCGGCGATACGCCCATCTTCGAAACACTCTACGCTGACCCCGCTCGCCTTCGCCAGTTTCTCGCCGCCATGAGCGGCATCAGCCGCGGCACCGCTCAGGCCATTGCCGCCAAATTCCCTTTTGACAAATACGCCACGTTCGTCGACGTGGGCACGGCACAGGGCGACACCGCCGCCCAGATCTCTCTCGCCCACCCTCACCTGCGCGGCTTCGGCTTCGACCTCCCCGAAGTCGGCCCTATCTTCGAGGACTACGTCGAAGGTCTCGGCCTCTCCGGCCGCCTCCAGTTCGTCCCCGGCAGCTTCTTCGATGCGCCCCTGCCCAAGGCCGACGTCATCGTCATGGGACACATCCTCCACGATTGGGATCTCGAAACCAAGCGCATGCTCATCGCGAAAGCTCACGCCGCGCTCCCCGATGGCGGCGCCTTCATCGTCTTCGAAGCCATCATCGACGACGACCGCTCCAAGAACGCCTTCGGCCTTATGATGAGCCTGAACATGCTCATCGAAACTCCCGGCGGATTCGACTACACCGGCGCCGATTGCCAGGGCTGGATGCGCGACGCCGGCTTCCGCGAAACCCGTGTCGAGCATTTGCTTGGTCCCGATTCCATGGTCATCGGCATCAAGTAGCCGCGCAGCCTGCATGCCGGACGCGTGGATCGAGCACGAGCACGGCCGGCTTTTTGCCCGCATCTGGGCCCCTTCCGCTCACCCGGGCGGCAGCCCCATCGTTTTGTTTCACGACTCGTTGGGTTGTGTCGATCTCTGGCGTACTTTTCCCGCTGCCCTTTGTGAAAGCACTGGACGAACCGTCATCGCCTATGACCGCCTTGGTTTCGGCCGCTCCAGCGCCCGTACCGACAAGCTCTCCCTCGATTTCATCTCCCACGAGGCAGCGACATGCTTCCCGGCCCTTCGCCGCCAGCTCCGGTTCACGCGTTTCATCGCATTCGGCCACAGCGTCGGCGGCGGCATGGCTCTCCATTGCGCAGCCGCATTTTCTCAGGATTGCGACGCCGTTATCACGGAATCCGCCCAGGCCTTTGTCGAAGACAGAACCGTGCGGGGCCTCCTGGATGCCCGAGAGCAGTTCAAAGAAGACGGGGCCATGGCGCGCCTGCGCAAGTATCATGGCGAAAAGGCCGGTTGGGTCCTCAATGCCTGGACCGGCACCTGGCTTGATCCCGAATTTGCCGCCTGGTCGCTCGACCCGGTTTTGCCTCTCGTGACCTGCCCCATACTCGTGATTCACGGCCTTGACGACGAGTACGGGTCCTCTCGTCACGCGGAAATCATCGCGCAGCGATCCAGCGGCCCCGCGCGTTTGGAAATCCTCGCCGGCGCCCATCACGTTCCTCACCGCGAACGCGAGGAGTCCATCGTCGGCCTGGTCGGCAGCTTCATTGCCGCCTTCGCTTCTGTATAATCGTTCGGCTGCTGCAGACGCTGTAGCGGCCGGGCATGCCCGGCCTTCTTTTGGAAGGAGCAAAACACTATGCGCACATTGTTGAGAGTCTCAATTCCTGTCGATACCGGAAACGCCGCCGCCAGGGCTGGAACCCTTGGCACCACCGTGGAGAAGATCCTCGCCGATCTCAAGCCCGAAGCCGCCTACTTTTACTCCGATGACCACGGCAACCGGGCCGGCTCCATCGTTTTCGATATGAAGGATAGCTCCGAAATCCCGTCCATCGCCGAGCCGTGGTTCCTCGCGTTCCACGCCGAAGTTTCGTTCCGCCCGGTTATGGCCCCCGCAGATTTGGCCAAGGCCGGTCCGTCAATCGACAAGGCCGCCAAAACATACGGAAAGTAGCGCTGCACCGAGGCCGGTCGGGGACGCCGTTTCCGAAAGTTCCTTTTGCGATCGCTGGGCTCCCCGCGGGATACCTGGCGATCGGCGCGCCGGTCAACTCCTCCGCAGCCACTCCGCCGCGCGAAAAATAGCGACGCAGCTCGATCCGTGCGTGATCTCGCCCTTCACCGCGAGGTCAAACCCGAGCTCACCCGTTGCAGACGGCAACCGTCGCGCCTACGATTGAGTCATGCGCCCTCTGCTGCTTGCGCTCGCCCTCGCAGCACCGTCGTTGGCGTGCTTTTGTCTCAACACGGCTACACCCTGTTCCGCCCTCGGCGATTCTACGCTGGTCTTTCTGGCGACCGTCCTCGTGGACAGTGGCGAAGGTTGGGGAACCGGTCCCGCGCGTGTACGCATCGATGAGCCGCTCTTTCATACTCCGGCCGGCCTAGGTGAAGTCGAGATCGACACTTCCGCCGGGACAAGTTGCTACTACCGCTTGAAAGCTGGTCAGCGATACGTCATCTATGCTGGGAATTCCGCCGGTTCACCCGGCCGCCTTTCCATCGGAGCATGCTCTAGTACATTCTTGCTCCTTGGCAACGAGAATATCCTCGACGCTCTGCGGAACCTGGCTCAGGGCGGTCCCGCCCGCTTAGTTGGCAAGGTCTTCCGCAGTGATGGCCAGGACCCACAGATTCCGGCTGGACCTGGAGCCACCGTCGTGGCAAAGTCCGCCACCGCCCAATTCGAGGCCGTTTCGGATTCCTTCGGCAGATACCAGATTCCTGGCATCGCCCCAGGCCGCTACGAAGTGGAGGTGTTCAAACCCGGCTTCGTACCCGACCTGGAATACAACCACGCGTGGTCCGGCCGCATGGTCCTGAACAAGGCCGATAACGTAATTGAGCCTGACTCGAGCCAGCCGAATTGGACGGTCGACATCAGTGAAAAATCCTGTGCGGTCCGTAACCTGAGCCTGTGGCCCGATGGCAGGATCGCCGGAACTGTTCTCGACGTTAAGGGCGCCGCCGTGAGCCATGTCGCCGTTCAAGCGTTCCCGTTTGACGACAACGGAAAGCTCGATCACAACCCGCTTCGAATCGGGACGACAGATGAAACCGGGCGCTACCTGATAGAGCCGCTACCGCCAGGCAATTATGTCGTCGGCGTCAACGCCGAACCCTACGACGACACCACCCCGTACCCGCCCGCTCTGTTCAGCAAGAGCCAAAATGCGTCTCAGCCCGCAAAAGTGCATGTCGATGAGAGCGCGCTGGCGGACGGCATCGACATCGTGCTTCAGGCGAAGAGAGTGGCTGCCACCCTGCACGTTCAAGTGCTCGACTTGAACGCCGTTCCGCACCAGGGAGCCACAGTAACCCTCGAGAACCTGGCCGGCGTGCAGCGCTTCTTCTCCAGAGACACGACCAATGCCGCCGGAGTAATCGACGTTCCCGTGTACCTCGGAGAACGGTACGTCGTGAAAGCCTTCCACTTCACCTCTGACCCTGACACCGGCCGGTCAGTACACCTCGAAGGTTCCGCATCGATCGATGTTTCCGAAACCAGCCGCGCCCTTACGATTGTTCTTGGCCCAAGACGGTTGGAAGAAGAACACTAACAGTTCTCAACTCCTCCGCAGCCACTCCGCCGCGCGAAAAATAGCGACGCAGCTCGATCCGTGCGTGATCTCGCCCTTCACCGCGAGGTCAAACGCCTGCTCGAACGGCATCCGGTGCAGCTCCATGTTCGTTTCCGCCTCTTCCGGTTCGCGCTCCGCCTCGGCCAGACCGCGCCCCAGGAACAAGTAATTCGGACACCGCAGCATGGTCGTAAACGGATCCACGTGCCCCAGCGGAATCAGCTCGCGCGCCGTCTTCCCCAGTTCCTCCCGCAGTTCGCGGTGCGCCGCTTCCACCGGCGTCTCGTCCGGCTCGATGCCGCCGCTCACCACCTCGAGCGACGGCCGGTCGATCGCGTACTTCCACTCCAGCACCAGCCACACGTCTCCGTTGTCTTCCATGGCCAGCACGCTCGACCCGTGCTTGATCTCGACATATTCGTACACCGCCTCCGTGCCCTGCGGCAGCACCACGCGATCTTCTCGTAACCGCACCAGGTTGCCCCGGTGAACGTCCCGGCTCGAAACCAACTTGACCAGATTCCGCATTCCCTCCATTATCGCGGTCAATCGCTCACGCGTTTCGTGATCCAAACCGCTGCTATCGATCGGAATAGGAATTCCTGTAGCGTAGAGCTGCGCCTTTCTCCTCCCCGGGTTCGCCCGTTCACCTCCCCGGCCAATCTTTTTCCGCAATCTTCTGAACCCCTTCCGCCGTCTGACCGTCACTCACGCCGATCCCCGCGTTTATCCTGAAACAACTTCCACCCCCTCAGGAGCCACCCATGCTTTCCGAACGTCAACTCAACGCCAATCGCCGCAACGCCCAACTCAGTACCGGTCCGCGCACTCCCGAAGGCCGCGCCGCTGTCTCCCAAAACGCGCTGCGCCACGGTCTCGCGTCCAAAATCGCCGTCCTCCCCGACGAAAATCCCGAGGAATTCCGCGAGCTCCGCGACTCTTTCTTCGACGAGTACACCCCCTCCGGCCCCACCGAAACGCTCCTCGTCGAGCAGATGGCCATGGCCGCCTGGCGTCTCCGCCGGCTTCGCGCCCTCGAAACCGGCCTCTTCAACGTCCGCATCTCTCAACTCCGCGACGAAAGCCCCCTCGACCCGCGCGCCCGCGCCCTGGCCAACGACATGTCCGGCTCCCGCTCCATCGAAGGCCTATCGCGCTACGAAACTCGCATCGAGCGCTCCTTCTACCGCGCCCTCCACGAGCTCGAACATCTCCGCTCCGCCTCACTCGAAAACAATGCGAAAAATCAAACCCATTCCCAGAACCGGACACCGGAACCCGCCCCTGTTTCAGCGCTTGACGGCCCACAACAGGACGGGGCTGCACTTCCCGTTGATCTTCCGCCCGACCGGCGTGATCTTGAGCCCCGGCTCACCCAGCCTTTGCAGAGTTTTGCCGACGTCCCGCAGTTGCTCTGTCTCCACGATCTCGCGCCCCTCGCCGCGATCCACAACCCCAATCACCCGGCTGTATAATCACTCCGTGCTCAATGCCCTCACCCGCCGCGACGCCGGCAAATCTCTCCTGGCTCTCACCGCCGGAGCTTCCCTCTCTGCGGCCACCAAACGCCCGCTCGGCTTTCAGGTCTACACCATTCGGAAGATTTTGCCCCAGCACGCTGCCGAAGCTCTCGAGCGCGTCGCGAAAATCGGCTACAAGACCGTCGAGACCGGCCGCGCCGATAATGCCCTCGTCCTTCCTCTCTGCAAGAAGTTCGGCCTGCAGCCGGTAAGCTGCCATTTCGATACGCCGCTCGTTACCGGCAACTACGACGCCTGGAAAGACAACCCGCTTCCTCCCGGCTACACCTGGCAGAAAGCCGTCGATGAGGCCGCGGCCGCCGGCTTCAAATTCATGTGTATCGCCTACCTGCAGCCTGCCGAGCGCGGCTCACTCGACACCTTCCGCCGTTATGCCGACAAGTTCAACAAGGCCGGCGAAGCCGCCAAGAAAGCCGGCCTGCAGCTCTGCTATCACCACCACGCTTTCGAGTTCGGCCCCAAAGAAGGGTCGCGGCCCATCGATGTCTTCGTGGAACGCTTCGATCCCAACCTCGTGAAATTCGAGACCGACGTCTTCTGGTCAAGCGTCGCCGGCCAGGATCCCGCCGAGCTGATCCGGAAATGGAAGGGTCGGGTCGCTCTCATCCACCTCAAAGACAAAGCCCCAGGCCTCAAACCGCACTACGGGGAAGATCTCAACGACAACGCCTTCCGCGAAGTCGGCCTCGGCATCGTCGATTTTCGCAAGGTGCTCGACGCTGCCCGCGACGTCGGCATCGAATCCTACTTCGTCGAGCAGGACGAAATGGCCGGCGACCCCGTCGACAGCCTCGCCTACAGCTTCCATACGTTGGAGAAGCTCGGCTTCTGAACGTGCCCGTAGGGGCCGGGCACGCCCGGCCTTCGGCGCTCCATCAAATCCCGTAGTTCTAGGGCTCCCCTCACTCGTACGTTCGACGTGTTACACTCGTACGTACATGCTGACCGCGTCCAAGCTTCGTGAAAACGTCTACGGCATCCTCGATCAAGTGCTCGAAACCGGCGCGCCCGTCGAGGTCATGCGCAAGGGAAAGGTCCTCAAGATTGTCCCCGAGACGCCCGCACCCAAACTCGCCCACCTCAAAAGACGAAAGGCGTTCAAGGGCGACGCCGACCAGATCTTGCGCGTGGATTGGCTCAAGGAATGGACCGAGCTGAAGTGATCTACCTCGACACTCATGTCCTGGTCCGGCTCTATCAGGGCGAGGTCGAGAAGCTGAGCCCTTCGGCACGGCAGGAGATCGAGCGGGACGAGCTTTTGGTATCTCCCGCTGCCGTTCTCGAGCTCGAGGATCTCCACGAAATCGGCCGGCTTGCGCCCAACGCTACCAAGGTCATGGCGGCGCTGGCAACGGACCTCCGAGTCAAAGTCTGCGATCTCGCATTTAACCTGGTCGTCGATCACGCGCTCAAGGAGAAATGGAGCCGCGATCCCTTCGACCGCCTGATCGTGGCACACGCCAAGGCTCGCAATGCGCCTCTCGTTTCGAAGGATGAGACCATTCGGCGTCACTACCGTCGCACCATCTGGTAATCGTCGTAGGGGCCGGGCACGCCCGGCCTTCGGCGATTACGACCTCAACTCTCCCACCTTATGCAGCTTCATCAGGTTCGTTGTTCCCGGCCGCCCAATCGGCTGCCCCGCCACAAAGACCACCACGTCGCCCGGCTTCAGATGCCCCCGCTCGATCAGCAGCCGGTCCATCTGGGCCATCATTTCGTCGGTTGACCCGACCTCCGGCGCCAGCACCGGCTGTACGCCGTAGTGAATCAGCAGGTGCCGTGCCGCTGTCTCGCTTGGCGTCATCGCGTAGATGCGCACCGGCGGACGGTAACGCGACACCAGCCGCGCGCTTGATCCGCTCGTCGTAAACACCACGATCGCGGTCGCATGCGCGTCCCGTGCCGCCCGGTACGCCGCGTCCGCCACCACCTCTGCATGCGCAGGGTCGTGATGCGGCGGCAGCTCGTGAAAACCGTGCCTGTTGATCGACGCCTCCGCTTCCAGCGCGATGCGCGCCATGTACGCCGCCGCTTCCGCCGGATACTTGCCCACCGACGTCTCGGCCGACAGCATCACCGCATCCGTTCCGTCGTAGATCGCGTTGGCCACGTCGCTCACTTCCGCGCGCGTCGGTGTGGCATGTTCAATCATCGATTCCAGCATCTGCGTCGCCGTGATCACGAACTTCCCGCGCCGCCGCGCATGCCGGATGATGGCCTTCTGAATGGGCGGCACGCGCTCCAGTGCCATTTCCACGCCGAGATCCCCGCGCGCCACCATCACACCGTCCGCCTCCGCCAAAATGTCGTCGATGTTGTCCCACGCCGCCGGTTTCTCGATCTTCGCCACCACGCGCGCCGCTCGCCCGCCGATGCGCTGCTTCAACAGCGTCACATCCGCAGCCTTGCGCACGAACGAAAGCGCGATCAGGTCCACGCCCGCGTCCAGCGCGAATTCCAGATCCGCCACGTCCTTCTCGGTCAGCGACGGCGTGCTGAGTTGCACACCCGGCAAGTTGATCCCTTTATGGCTTCCAATTATCCCGCCCGACACAACCGTGAACCGCACCCTCACGCCGTCGCTTGCCATTGCGCGCAATTCCACCGCGCCGTCCGCCAGCAGCACCCGGTTCCCCGGCTTCACGTCATCTGCGAAACTCGCGTACGTGGTCGACGCGCACGCGGCATTGCCCACCACGCTTTCCGTCGTGATCACGAACTCCGTGCCCGTCCGTAACTCGCAGCACTCGCTCTCGCACTGTCCCAAACGAATCTTCGGGCCCTGCAGGTCGAACAGTAGCGCCGCATTGCGATTCTCACGCGCGGCGAGCGTGCGCACCGCTGAGATTCGTTCCGCATGTTCCTCGCGCGATCCGTGTGAGGCGTTCAGCCGGAAAATGGAAACGCCTGCCGTCATCATTTCGCAAAGAACGGCGGGCGAGTCCGTGGCCGGTCCCAGCGTGGCGACTATTTTGGTGTTCGATACCTCGCGGGTTACCATGGTCCATTCTCACACTATGCCGCTTCTTCAAGTTGTCATCCTCGCTCTGGTGCAGGGGCTCGGAGAGTTTCTGCCGATCAGCAGTAGCGCTCACCTCGTCATCATCCCTTGGTTGATGGGTTGGAATGATCCCGGATTGACCTACGATGTGGCGCTGCACGTCGGCACTCTGGTCGCGGTCGTCGCCTATTTTTTCCGTACCTGGGTTCAGGTGATCCTTCACGGATTCGGCATCGAGTGGGGTGACGACGAAACGCTGCGCCGGAATCCCAAGCTCCTCTGGTTGCTCGTCGTCGGCACGATTCCCGGCGGCGTGGCGGGCTTCTTGTTCGAGAAGCAGGCGGAGAACACGCTGCGCAGTCCCATCCTGATCGCTTCCATGATGATCGTGATGGGGCTTATCATGTGGGCTGCCGACCGGTTCACAGCTCACAAGCGCGATATCGCGTCCGTATCTTTCGCTGATTCCGTGGTCATCGGCTGCTCCCAGGCCCTCGCCATCATCCCTGGAGTCTCGCGCAGCGGTGCTACAATCACAGCGGGGTTGTTTCGCAACTTAGATCGTGTCGCGTCGGCGCGCTATTCATTCCTGCTTGCCACTCCAATTATCGCGGGCGCCGCGCTGAAGAAAACCTACGATGTGTTTAAGCATGGAGGACTTCCGCCGGACATGCATACGCCGTTCTTGCTCGGCATCCTGATCAGCGCCGCCAGCGGATTGGCTGTAATCGCGTTTTTCCTGCGATATTTGCAGAATCGCAGCCTGAACTTATTCGTTTACTACCGGGTGGTTTTTGGCATAATAGTGATTGCTCTGGCTGTCACCCGCCCGCCAGCGGGATGAAGTTCCTGTCTCCAACCGAATCTAAACGCCTCAATGAGGTGTTGGGATTTGTGTTCCTTGCCTTCGGTCTCCTCGTTCTCTTCAGTCTGATCTCGTACCGCAGCTACGATCCTTCATGGAATACGGCGACCAGTGCGGCGCGTCAGCCGCAGAATCTCGCGGGCTATGTCGGCTCTTACCTCTCTGATCTTCTCTTACAGACCTTCGGCCTCGCGGCGCTGCTCATTCCCGTCGGCGTATTTGTCCTCGGCTGGAAGTGGATTCGCTCGGATGCCATCGTCGATCCCGGCGTAAAGTTCGCCGGTTTTCTGATGCTCGGTTCCAGTATGTGCGCCATGCTCGGCGAAGGGCCCGAGTTTCACATCTTCGGTCTCCCCGCCAGTGGCCTCGTGGGCATGCTGCTGTCGCACGTTCTCCTGGCCGCCTTGAACCGTGCGGGCGCGATCCTCGTCACGTTGACGGTCATGGTCGTTTCGGTCTACCTGGTTTCTACTTTCACACTCGCTCTGGTGCAAGGCTGGTTGTCCGCGCCGCTGGCATGGCTCGCCGTTCCCATGGCGGGCATCCGTGAGTGGATGGCGGAACGCCGCAAGCGCAAAGCGGAAGAGCGCCGCGAAAGAGCTCGACAGAAAGCCGAGGAGCGGGCCGCCGCACGTGCCGCGAGAAAGCAGCCCGTAGAAGCCTTGGTCTCAGAGCCCGAGCCGCTGCCCATGGTGATGGAACCGGGCGAACTCCCGCCCGCGCAGCCGCCGCTCGATTTCGCTCCGATGGACATTCCCATCTGCCCGCTCGAAGAGCCGCCCGCTCCCGCCGTAACCAGACGAACCTCGCCGCGCAGCGTGCCCGAGCCCAGGCACGTCTCGACCAATTTCCACCTGCCGTCGAGCGCGCTGCTGAACGAATCCGCTGGACGCGCGGCTTATGACGAGCAGGAGCTCAAAGAGATCGCCGCCCGCATCAAGGCGAAGTTCGAAGAGTTCAACGTCTTCGGATCGGTCGTGCAGATCAATCCCGGCCCCGTGGTGACCACGTTCGAATTCAAGCCCGAGGCCGGCATCAAGTACTCTCGCATCACCACGCTCAACGAAGACCTGTGCATGGCGCTGCAGGCCGAATCCATCCTGATCGAGCGCATTCCTGGCAAGCCCACCGTCGGCATCGAAGTTCCCAACTCGCGCCGTGAGCTCATCAGCCTGCGCGAGGTCTTCGAATCCGAAGAGTTCTCGGGCTCCCATTCGCATCTCACCATCTCGCTCGGCAAGGACATCAACGGCCGCATCAAAGTCACCACGCTTGAATCCATGCCGCACATGTTGATCGCGGGCTCTACCGGCTCCGGCAAGAGCGTCATGATCAACTCGCTCATCATGTCGGTGCTTTACAAGTCGACTCCCGATGATGTGCGTATGATCCTGGTGGATCCCAAGCGCCTGGAAATGGGCCTGTACGAAGGCATCCCGCACCTGCTGACGCCCGTCATCACCGACCCGCGCAAGGCCACTAACGCGCTGCGCAACGCCGTTCTCGAGATGGAGCGCCGCCTGCGCGTGCTCGCCGAGCAGGGCGTGCGCAACATCGATCAGTACAACAAGAAGATCCGCAAGCTCCAGCAGGAAGTTCCGCGCGACCTGTTCGAGGAGGCCGCCGACGAGCCGCAGCCGCTGCCCTACATTCTGATCCTCATCGACGAGCTTGCCGACCTCATGATGATCGAAGGCCGCAACGTGGAGGAATCCGTAACGCGGCTGGCGCAGATGGCGCGCGCCGTGGGCATGCACCTGGTCCTGGCCACGCAGCGGCCGAGCGTCGACGTCATCACGGGTCTGATCAAGGCCAATTTCCCCGCGCGCATCAGCTTCCGTGTGGCCACGCGCGTTGATTCGCGCACCATCCTCGACGTCATGGGCGCCGAGCATCTCCTTGGTAAGGGCGACATGCTATTCCTGCCGCCCGGCTCGTCGCGGCTCACACGCGTGCATGGCGCGTTCGTTACCGAGGGCGAGATCAACCGCGTGGTGGACTTCTGGAAGGAGCAGGCCGCGCCCGAGTACGATCAGTCGCTGTTGCTCGCTCCGCCCGCCGAAGAGGGCGAAATGCCCGACGAAGAGGGCTCCATCGGTTCCGACGAGCAGGACCCCATGTACGAGGAAGCGCTGCGCGTCGTGCTGGAAATGGGCAAGGCCTCGACGTCAACCCTGCAGCGCCGCCTGCGTCTCGGCTACGGGCGCGCTGCTCGCATTCTCGACATGATGCACCGCGATGGCATCATCGGCCCGCCCGACGGCTCCAAACCCCGCGAAGTGCTCAAGCGCCCCGACTGGATCCACGAAGTCGAAGGCCAGGTGCGCTGATCACCGCCCGTACGCCACTTCCGGCGTGACGATGTCCTCCTTCGCGTTCGGATCGCCCGCCGCCGGCCCGTGCCACACGCTGCCGCCGTAGGTCGTGATGTAGATCTTCGAAGGATCGGCTGGGTCGGGAATCACGCGATGTCCCCACTTGAAGTTGAAGCCGCGGATGCGCTGCCACGTCTCGCCGCGATCCGTTGATCGCCACGCCGAGCTGGAGAAGCCGCAAGCGTAGAGCACATCCGGATTGCGCGGATCGATAGTCACGTCGTAGACGTACTGGTCGCGGGTGAGCGTGTTGCGCCACGTCGCGCCGCGGTCGGCTGAGACCCACACACCGCCCGAAGTCGCCTGGCGGCTCGACTGCCGCCCCCACGCGGCGAGATAGAGGTGCGCCGGATCGCGCGGATCGATAGCCAGCCCGTTGGGGCCGTTCAAGCCCTCTGGCAGCTTGATCTTCGTCCAATGTGCGGCCGCGTCCGTAGAGCGGTACACGGCGCCGTCCTGATCCGTGCCGAAACTCGAGTCCTCGCTGCGCCGCGCCAGCACCAGGTAGAGCGCACGATCGGAGGCTTGCGCCAGCCGCCATGCGAACGGCTCGTGCGCGGGCAGTCCGTCATTCTTCAGCGCCCACGATTTCCCGCCGTCGCTGGACTTGAACACGCCCCGTCCGAAGCCGGTGGCGTAAAGCACGCGCGCGTTCTCGGGGCTCGCAGCGTCGAGCAGTACATGCGTCACGGCCGTCTGCGGCATTCCCTGGGTCGAGGCACGCCACGTGCACCCTCCGTCGTCGCTCACCACCACGCCGCCCTCGTAGCGGGAAGGCGACCCGCGGCGCCACATCTTGGGCCGCGGCAGATCGTGCACCTCGCTCACCGCCGCCCATACGCGCCCGCGCACCTTCGGGTCGAAGACCATCCAATAGGTTGTGTTGGTCCAGTTAGGCGGGACGCTTTCGGTCGCGCTCACCCAACCGCGGCCGCCGTTCTCGCTGCGGAACATGCCGATGTCGGTATACGCGATAAACATCCGCTTGGAGTCGAATGGATCCCAGAACACGCCGTAGTTGGTGGTCACGTCGAGCCCGGTCGTCGTGTTCGTTTGATCGCCGAGCTTCCTCGAATAGACGCCTTCCCACGTCCTTCCGCCATCGCGTGTGCGGAGTGTACGGCCCATGTCGGTCTCGATGCAGAAGTCCGGTTGGTCCGCAGCCACCGCGAGGTTGAGCGGGTTCTCGCCCCAGGACGGGCCAAAGCGCGCGCTGATCCAGCCGTCATGGATGTTCGCGGCGGATTGCTCGCCCGATTCCTTCCAGACGAGCGACCACGAGCGGCCGGCATCGGTGGTCTTAGCCACTCCGTAGGATCGAGAGCCGCCGAGCCCGTTGTACGAGAGGTAGGCGATATCACCGTGATGTCCACTCGCCGCCACCGCACGCACCTGCGCGGAACCGCCGGGCAGCTTCGATTCACGCCATGAAGCGCCTGCGTCCTCGGAGACAACCGCGGCTGCACGCGTGACGCCATAGATCACCGGCTTGCCGTCCTTGAAGCCGATCGAGGCGTCGAGGAACGCCGACGGAGCGGCCGCACCGTGCTTCCATGCGCCGTCTTTGCGCACCGCCACTGCGTTGCTGCCGATCACATAGATCGTGCGATCGCCTTTTGGCGAATTCGGATCGATAGCCATCCACCTTCCGCCGCCTTCGAGACCGGCTGACTGCTTCCATGTTCTGCCCCAATCGCTCGAGGTGTAGAGCCGCGCCGCATGATCGCGGCGCATCACGGCATAGAGCAAGTGCGCATCGCCTGGATCGATGGCCAGCGCTTCGATTTCGCCGGGCATGTCCACTGAGCTCCCGATCGCATTTGAGCCGTGGTCGCTGTTCTGGAAGACGCCGGTGACATTCGCGGGATCGGGATACACCAGCCGCCAGGTGTCGCCGGAATCCGTGCTGCGCCAGAGCGCGCCCGTTCCCTCGCCCGCCGTGCGCGTGTAGACGGTGCGCGCGTCGTTCGGGTCGAAGGTGAAACCCTTGGCCACCTGGCCGAGGTTGAACATGCGCCACGTGCTGCCGCCATCGTGCGACACGTAGGCGCCAGTCATGTCGCAGGCGACGAAGACCTCGTTCGCGTTCTGCGGATTGATCGCGGGGAAGAACTGCGCGCCACCGCCGCCAGGGCCGATGACTTCCCACGAATCGTGACGAAGGGCGCCGGAAACGGCCGCCAGGAAAATCAGAGTGAAGAGTACGATTTTGCGGATCACCCTTGTTTATACCGCGAAACAAGGCCGCGCGCCAGCCTACTTGCCGAGCTTCTGCTTCAGGTACTCCTGATACTCCTTCTTCAGCGCAGGGTCCGTGGGGCTGGGGTAGATTTCGCTCGATTTGTACTTGCCGGTGAGCAGCTTCATCTTGGTCCACTCATCGTGGATGTGCGTGACGTCGGCCTTATCGAGGATCTCCTTCACGAATTCCGGCGGGATGAAGTACACGCCTTCACGATCACCGAACACGACGTCACCCGGCATCACCGTGGCGTTGCCGATACGAATGGGAACGTTGACACCGGTGAGCATCACATTGCCGATAGGAGTGGGATGCGCGCCGCGCGCGTAGAGCGGCATGCCGATGGGAAAGATACCTTCGAGATCGCGCACCGCGCCATCCACCACCAGGCCGGTCTTCGTCTCCGCGTAAATGGCCGTCGCGAGATTGTCGCCGACGATGGTGCCGTCTTCGATCTTGCCGAACAGGTCCACCACCAGCACGTCACCTGGCTGCAGGGAATCGATGACTCGCTGGTTGGCGTTGTCACGCTCCCTGCCGTTACCGCGTGCGCGGGCCTGCGCGTGCGCTTCGGAGACATCGGCTATGTCCTGCCGGTACGGCATGAACTGCGCCGTTACGGCGCGGCCGACGAGCTTCTTCTCCGGATGCAGGATCTGCCAGTTGCCTTCGTACTGATTCTTGAACTTCGAATCGTGCAGCACTGCCCATACCTCTTCCGCCGAGAGGTCCTTGCACTTTTCGAGCAGCGCGTCCGGCACCTTCGGCCGCCCATCTTCCGAGCGTTCGAAGGGGTTCTTCTGCGTGTACTCGATCAGCTGCTCGCGCGTGAAAGTGAACACCTGCGCGGCGGCAGACGAGGCGAAAGACAACAGGCACACGAAAAGCGGCAAACGTTGCATGCGCGCAATGTATCACACTGCGGGCTACTTGTTCGTGAGCGCGGCCACGCCCGGGAGCTCGATGCCGGCCAGGAATTCGAGCGATGCGCCGCCGCCCGTCGACACGTGCGAGATCTTGCTCGTAACGCCCGCGGATTTGACGGCCTTTTCGGAATCGCCGCCGCCCACCACCGACACCGCGCCGGATTCCGCGACGGCCTTGGCGACCGCGACAGTTCCCTTATCGAATGGCGGCTTCTCGAACACGCCCATCGGTCCGTTCCAGATGATGGTCTTAGCGCCGGAAATCACCTTCGAGAATGCCTCGATGGTTTTCGGTCCGATATCCACGCCCATCTTGCCTTCGGGCACGGTGTCGACCACTTCATTCGGCGCGCCCTCCTTGAGTTCGCTGACGACCACGTGATCCACCGGCAGCATGAGCTTCCCGCCGAACTTCGCGAGGAGATTGCGGGCGAGATCGAGCTTGTCGTCTTCCACCAGCGATTTGCCGGTCTGCTGGCCCTGCGACTTGAGGAACGTGTAGGCCATCGCGCCGCCGATCACCAGTTTGTCCACAATTTTCGCGAGGTTCTCGATGACCTCAATCTTGTCCGACACCTTCGCGCCGCCGAGAATAGCCACCGACGGTCGCGCGGGATTCGTAGTGACCATGCCGAGGTATTTCAGCTCCTGTTCCATCAGCAAACCCGCGGCGGCTTTGGGGACGAATGCTATCATCCCGACAGTGGAGGCATGCGCACGGTGCGCGGAGCCGAACGCGTCATTCACGTATAAATCGCAGAGCGCCGCAAGCTGCTTCGAAAAACCGGGATCGTTCTTCTCTTCCTCGGCGTGATAGCGGAGATTTTCCAACAGCAGCACTTCACCCGGCGCGGGCTTCATCACCTCCACTTGCGGGCCAATGCAATCCGGCGCCATCTTGACGGGACGGCCCAGCAGCTCTTGCAACCGCACGGCCACCGGTTTCAGACTCATCTCGGGATTCGGCTTGCCCTTGGGACGGCCGAGATGCGAGGCCAGAATCAGGCCAGCGCCCTGTTCGAGGGCGTACTGAATCGTGGGGAGCGACGCCTTGATGCGCTTGTCGCTGGTGATTTCCTGGCCCCCGGGAGCGAGCGGCACGTTGAAATCCACGCGTATGAAGAGACGTTTGCCTTTTAGTTCGAGATCGCGAATAGATAGCTTGGACATGAATTCCTCAGAATTATTGTAATGAACCGCCGCGTTACAATTCGCTACATGCCGATTCGCACCGCTCTACTGGTCTCGCTGCTTGCCGCACCGCTCATCGCCAAGGAGCCGTTCACGCTGGAGCAGGTGATGTCGGCGCCGTTTCCCTCGACGCTGATCGCGTCGCCTTCCGGCGGCAAGGTCGCATGGCAGCTCAACGCCCGGGGCGTGCGCAATCTCTGGGTGGCCGCGCCGCCGGAGTATCGGGGACATCAGGTCACCAGTTACGCGGAAGACGATGGGCAGGAGATCAACGAGCTGGAATGGACGCCCGACGGCAGATCGCTCCTCTACGTGCGCGGCGGCGACTTTGAGATGGGTCGGGAAGATCCGAATCCCCGCAGCGATGTGGCGGGTGTGGAGCAGGTGATCTGGATCGTTCCCGCTGACGGCGGCGCGCCGCGTCGGCTCGCCGAGGGTCATTCGCCTGCGGTTTCGCCCAAGGGCGATCGCGTGGCCTACGTGCTGAAGGACCAGATCTGGATGATCGCGCTCGATGGCGCGGAGAAGCCCGTGCAGGCGGTGCATGCGCGAGGCAAAGCGGAAGGCCTGCGTTGGTCTCCGGACGGAACCAAGCTCGCCTTTGTGAGCGCGCGCGACGATCACAGCTTTATTGCCGTCTTCGATCCCGCCGCGAAGACGCTACGCTATCTCGACCCCGGCGTAGATCGCGATCGCGAGCCTGTGTGGTCGGCCGATTCGCAGCGCATCGCGTTTATCCGCGCGGCGGCATCTTACGAGACGTTCGGACCGAAGCGCGAGGGAGAACCGTGGTCGATCCGCGTGGCGGACGTGAACACCGGACGCGGCGCGCAGCTCTGGAAAGCCGACGTGGGACGGGGAAGCGTGTTCCGCGGGGTCGTGGCGCGCGACCAGTTGATCTGGGCCGGCTCGCGCCTCGTGTTTCCGTGGGAGCGCACGGGCTGGCTGCACCTGTACTCCGTCGACGCGAATCATCCCGGCGCTCCGCTCGAGCTGACGCCGGGCGAGTTCGAAGTGGAGCACGTGAGCGCGGCGCCCAACGGGCGGGAGATCGTCTACTCGTCGAACCAGGGCGACATCGACCGCCGTCATCTCTGGAAGGTCGCGGCGGATCGCGCGGGCGCGTCGCCCATCTTCAGTAGTGAAGGCATCGAGTGGGCGTCGGTGGTGACGAATGATGGCAAGGCGGTGGCGTTTCTGCAATCGGGCGCGCTGCGCCCGGCACGGGCGGGGATCATCGTGGGCTCGGAGCTGCCGAAGGACCTCGCGCCCGATTCCATCCCCGCCGATTTTCCCGCTGACAAGCTGACGGTTCCGCAAGCGGTGACGATCTCCGCCGCCGATGGCATGCGCATCCACGGCCAGCTCTTCCTGCCGCGCGATTTGAAGCCCGGCGAGAACCGGCCTGCTGTGATCTTCTTCCACGGCGGTTCGCGCCGCCAGATGCTGCTCGGCTGGCACTACATGTACTACTACAACAACGCCTACGCCATGAACCAATACCTGGCAAGCCGCGGGTTCATTGTGCTCTCCGTCAATTACCGCAGCGGCATTGGCTACGGCCTCGATTTCCGCGAAGCGCTCCACTATGGCGCGCGCGGCGCGAGCGAGTACAACGACGTGGTGGGCGCCGGGCTCTTTCTGCGCGACCGCCGGGATGTGGACGCGGCGCACATCGGGCTGTGGGGCGGATCGTATGGCGGGTATCTCACGGCGCTGGGCCTCGCGCGCGCGTCGGACCTCTTCGCGGCGGGCGTCGATTTCCACGGTGTGCACGATTGGAACCTCGAGATCCCGAATTTCACGCCGTCGTGGGACACGCGGAAACAGCAGGAGGACGCGCGCATCGCCTTCGAATCGTCGCCAATGTCGAGCGTGAAGGATTGGCGGTCGCCTGTGCTGCTGATTCACGGCGATGATGATCGCAACGTGCCCTTCGCGGAAACGGTGACGCTCGTGGAAGCGCTGCGCAAGCAGAAGGTGGAGTTCGAGGAGCTGATCTTCCCCGACGAGATCCACGACTTTCTGATGCATGCGCATTGGCTCACCGCATACCACGCTTCCGAGGACTTCCTGCGGCGGAAGCTGATGCAATGACGGGTAGCCATACGGGCATCACGGACACTGAGGAGCATCTCGCGGGCTTCCTGTCAGCCTTCGAACAAGGTACCTGGCCGAAGACGGATTGGACGCATGCCGCGCACATCACGGTAGCCGCATGCTACCTGCTGGCGTATCCGCTCGAAGAAGCGACCGACCGCATGCGCTCCGGCATCCGCCGTTACAACGAGTGCGTCGGAACCGCGAACACCGACCACAGCGGCTATCACGAGACGCTGACGGTGTTCTGGATGGCGATCGTGAAAGCGTGTCTCGCGCGGTTGCCCCTTGAGACGCCGCGAGTGGACGCCGTGCGCGCGGTTGTGGCAGAGCTCGGCGCGAAGCGCGACCTGTTCAAGGAGTATTACAGCTTCGACGTAGTGAAGAGCGTGGAAGCACGGAAGAAGTGGATCGAGCCGGATTTGCAGGGGCTGGGAGAGCGGGCTATCTGACTTCCAGCCGCCGGTAGCCTTCTGGGTCCGTTGGCAGATGGTCAAGGCCTTTCAATGAGAGCTTCCGCACTTGGCGACCACCACTGGAGACTTCGATCGTTTTGCTTGTGTACGTGTCCTGGCTGAATCCGACTCTGATGCCAAGCAGGTACGGCCCGCAGCCTCTTCGGTAGGCCGGAATCTCCAACGTGACTTTTCCATCCGCCGGCACGCGATAGTCTTTCTCGTCCATAACCTGCGTGCGAATAGTGAAGGTCTCCGGCGAAACGGCGACGATTCTGACGTGCTGTTGTGATGGGAGTTGAACGCCTGAAAGCCTGTAGACGCATCCCGACGAGGCGAGCAGCGTCGCGATGCAGAGTGTCGTGACAGCACGATCGTGCGACCGACGGCTGCTTCGCGTGCCCATCAAGTTACACGCTATCACTTCTGCAGAAGGGGCGCGTTGGCGCGCCGACGTGCTTGACACTGGGTGCTACAGTCGAGGTGAGAGGGCTGGATCGATCCAGGCTGCCCTCAGACCTCCAACTGCACCAGCGGAAACGCCGCGAAGGCGAGTTGCCCCGCTAGTCCCAGCAATCCGGCAACGCTGCGGTATTGGTCGACGAAGCCTGCGATCGTTCGCCCGAAAATGATCATTGAGACGCCGACCTCCGCTGCCAGGAGAACTGCAAAAGCAGTGGCACCCATAACGAATCTCGCATTTCGATCCACCGGCACGGCGAACCGCCCGATAAGCCAGCGGCACGCGATCCATGACACGGCGAGCATGACAGGCAACTCCAGGGCGACGGCGGCCGTCTCGCCGATTCGGGGAACCACCAGCGTCACACGAACGCCGCCGAGCACGAATCCCGCAGCGAAGACAACGCCGAAGTACGCGATGCCGGCGATGATGGAACGCGAGCTCATCCCCTCATTTCTGCAAAAAGAAGTTCCCCACGAACAGCGCGTCGATCCCCGACGAGTAGAAGCTGCGGACGGCATCGCGCGGGGTGCAGACGAGCGGTTCGCCGAACAGGTTGAACGAGGTGTTGTAGAGCACCGGCAGGCCGGTCTTCTTGCCGGCGGTGTGGAGCAGCTTCCAGTAGAGCGGGTTGTCTTCCTCGGCGACGGCGTGGACGCGGATGAGATCGCGGCCCAGCAGAGCACTCTTGAAACGTTCGCGGTAGCCCTCGCGCACGCGCCCGGCAGTGGCCAGATATCGCGCATTGGGGCCGACGTCAAAGTACTCGCTCGCAAGCTCGGCGGGAACCGACGCCGCAAACTTACGGAACGACTCCCGATGCTTGATGTACGTGTTCAGATTCTCGGCGGAGTACGGATCGTGCGGCGAAGCCAGAATGCTGCGGTTGCCCAGCGCTCGCGGGCCGAACTCCATGCGCCCGTGCATCCAGGCGACGATCTTGTTCTCGCTGAGCTGTGTAACGGCGGTGTCGATCAGTTCTTCGGAAGTGAGCAGGTAGCGGAAGCGCAGCTTACAGTTCTCGACTACCCGCTTGATTTCTTCGGCGGAATACGCCGGACCCCAGCAGAGGTTGCCGAGCGATACCCGGCCGCGCTCGTGATAGATGCCGTGCCAGGCTTCGAAGACCGCGCCGAGTGCCGTGCCCGAGTTGCCGGCTGCGGGCTGAACGAACACGCCATCGAAATTTCCCGACGATTCGAGCGCGCGGACGAGCAGCGCGTTCATGGCAAGTCCACCGGCCAGGCAGAGATTGCCGCCGTCGCCCGCCATAGAGAGCACGGCTTCCTCGATGGCGTGCTGCACGCCAGCAGCGAGATGCACGCGTTCGCGCTCGGGAATCGCGGCGCGATCGGAGAGCCCGATGCGCTCGAAGAACTTCGCGCTGAAGCCGCCGTGCGTCATGCGCTCGGCGTCGAAGTAGGAGCGGTCCAGACTTGGCCAGGAGCCCGAGGAGCACTGGAGGACATCGAGGAACAGATCGCGGTGGCCGCCGTCGGCGGTTGCAGAGAGCCACTGCACCTTGTGCTCGTCGGCGTTGGCATTGAAGCCGAGGAGTTCGGTGACGCGGCCGTAGAGCTCGCCGAGCGAATCGGGCGGGTAGAGTTCCTTATCGAGCCGGAGCAACTGTCCGCCTTCGGCATGCCAGCGCGAGCCGCAGCGGAAGTCGCCGTGACGATCGAGCACCAGCACGGTCGCATCTTCGAACGGCGAGGCGTAGAAGGCCGATGCCGCATGCGCGCGGTGATGATCGATCAGCACCATGCGGCTCCTGGGAAAGCGCGCGCGCAGCTTCAGATGGAGGCCGCTCTCCGCAGCCGCCGGAATGGGGCGCGCCACGGCTACGCAGTCCACCTGCTGCGCGCGCACCTTGGCCAGGGCGAGGCACATCTCGATCGACTCCTCGGGCAGTTCGCCGCGAGGCGCGCGCGTTCGGCGGGCCAGCTTCGATTCTTCGACTGCCGCGACCAGATGGCCGTCGCGCAGGATGGCGCTCGCGGCATCGCTCAGGATGCCGCCAATTCCCAGAAGGATCATTTCTTCCCCTGCTGTGCTTTCTCGATTTTGGCCCACGCGTCGCGCAGTCCCACAGTGCGGTTGAACACCAGCTTCCCGGGCGTCGAATCCCGGTCCACGCAGAAGTAGCCCAGGCGCTCGAACTGATAGCGCGAGCCCACGGCAGCGCTGCGGAGCCCCGGCTCGAGCTTCGCATCAGGCACCACCTCGAGCGAGTTCGGATTCAGGTTGACCGTGAACTCCTGACCTTCGGGCACCGCGTTCGGGTTCTCCACCGCAAACAGGTTATCGTAGAGCCGCACCTCGGCGTCAATGGCGTGCGCGGCCGAAACCCAGTGGATCGTCGACTTCACCTTGCGCCCATCAGGCGCGTTGCCGCCGCGCGTAGCGGGATCGTACGTGCAGTGCACTTCCAAGATTTGCCCGTTCGCGTCCTTCACCACGCTCTTCGCCGTGATGAAGTAGCCATAGCGCAGCCGGACCTCTTTGCCCGGCGAGAGGCGGAAGTACCCCTTGGGCGGATCTTCGCGGAAGTCGTCCTGCTCGAGGTAGAGCACGCGCGAAAACGGCACCTTGCGCGTTCCGGCGCTGGCGTCTTCGGGATTGTTCACCGCTTCCATCTCTTCGGTCTGTCCCTCGGGGTAGTTGTCGATCACCACGCGCAGCGGGCGCAGCACGGCCATCACGCGCAGGGCGCGCTTGTTGAGGTCCTCGCGGACGTGATGCTCGAGCAGCGAGAGCTCGATTTTTCCGTTGGTCTTCGAGACGCCGATGGCGCGGCAGAAGTTGCGGATCGCTTCCGGCGTATAGCCGCGCCGGCGAATGCCGGAGAGCGTGGGCATGCGCGGATCGTCCCAGCCGCTCACGTACTTGTTCTGCACCAGCGCCAGCAGCTTGCGCTTGCTGAGCAGCGTGTACGTCAGGTTGAGGCGGTCGAACTCGATCTGCTGCGGATGGTAAATGCCGAGCTGCTCGACGTACCAGTCATAGAGCGGACGGTGATCTTCGAATTCGAGCGTGCAGATGGAGTGCGTGATGCGCTCGATGGAATCCGATTCGCCGTGCGTGAAGTCGTACATCGGGTAGATGCACCACTTGTCTCCCGTGCGATGATGCTCGGCGTGCAGGATGCGGTACATCACGGGATCGCGCATGTTCAGGTTGCGCGACGCCATGTCGATCTTGGCGCGCAGCGTGCGCGAGCCATCGGGAAACTCGCCGGCCTTCATGCGCTCGAACAGCGCGAGGTTCTCTTCGATGGAGCGGTTGCGCCAGGGGCTTTCGCGGCCGGGCTCGGTCAGCGTACCGCGGTACTCGCGCACCTGGTCGGCGGTGAGATCGCAGACATAAGCTTTGCCGGCCTTGATCAACTGCACGGCCCATTCGTAGAGCTGCTGGAAGTAATCCGAAGCATAGAAGATGCGGTCTTCGAAGTTGCCGCCGAGCCAGCGCACGTCCTCGATGATGGAGTCGACGTACTCGGTCTCTTCCTTGCTGGGATTGGTGTCGTCGAAGCGCAGGTTGCACTTGCCGCCGAACTCTTCCGCCAAGCCGAAGTTGATGCCGATGGATTTCGCGTGACCGATGTGCAGATAGCCGTTGGGCTCCGGTGGGAAGCGCGTGTGCACGCGGCCGCCCCACTTGTTGGTCTTCATGTCCTCCAGGATGATGTCGCGGATGAAGTTGGAGGGCGCAGTCGCGACAGCGGCTTCCGGCTCAGTCTTGTGATCGCTACTCATATCGTTCCTTGATTGTAAGGGCCGGGCATGTCCGGCAACTATTGGAGCTTCTCGATGGCCTGCCCGATTCGCTTCACGCAGGTCTCTTTGCCCAGCACGGCCATGGTCTCGAACAGCGGCGGCGCGTTCTTGCGCCCGCATACCGCCACCCGGATCGGCTGAAACATCTGGCCGGCCTTGATACCGAGCGCGCCGGCAGCCGCGCGTAACGCATGCTCCAGCGCATCGTGCGTGAACTCGACGTCGGGCAGGATCTCGCGCGCCTGCTCCAGAACGCGCAGCGCCATGGCGGAGTCGCCCTTCTGCGGAACGAGCTCGGCGGGATCGTAAGGCGCGAGCTCATCGTTGAAGAAGAAGTCGGCAACGCTCGTGACGTCGCGCAGCAGCTTGATGCGCTCCTGAATGAGCGGCGTGACTTCGTGCACCTTCTCCGGGTCAGCCTTCACGAAGGGCTGGAGCTTCGCGGCCAGTTGTTCGATGCTCATCGCGTAGATGTACTGCGAATTGAGCCAGACTGCTTTCGGATCGAACGGGTCTTCCTCGGTGAAGTTCACGACGGCGTTCGACTTGTTGATGCCTTCGAAGGAGAACGCGGCAATGAGCTCATCGCGCGTCATCTTCTCGCGATCGTCTTTCGGCGACCAGCCCAGCAGGCACAGGAAGTTGATGAACGCTTCCGGCAAAAATCCGGCATCACGATACGTGGTAACGCTCACGACGGGCCCGTGGCGGCGTTTCGAGAGCTTCGTGCCGTCAGGTGCCACCAGCAGCGGCAGGTGCGCGAACACGGGCAACTCGGCTCCCAGCGCTTCGAAGATCAGGATGTGCTTGAAGGTGTTGGTCAGGTGATCCTGCCCGCGGATGATGTGGCTGATCTTGAGATCGGCATCGTCGGCGCAGGAAGCCAGGTGATAAGTCGGCGTCCCGTCGCTGCGCAGCAGCGCGAAGTCCTCGATATCGGCAGTCGACTTTGATTGATCACCGTAGACGCCGTCGCGGAACTGGATGTCGCGCACGGGCTCGCGCGGCACACGATAGCGGAGAACGAACGGCTCACCCGCGGCGGCACGGCGATCGCTCTCTTCGGCGGTGAGCTCACGCATGCCCGCATTGCACAGCCATGCGGCGCCCGTGCGGGCCTTGTCGCCGTCGTCGCTCGAATCGGCCGGCGTGAAATCGCGATAGGCGAGACCCTTGCGGAAGATGGTCTCTGCTGCGGCCTTGTGCAGCGCCAGCCGCTCGGATTGGCGGTACTGTTCATCCCAGCCGAGATCGAGCCATTGCAGTCCTTCGAAGATGGAATCGAGCGAGGCCTGCGTGTTGCGCTCGATATCAGTGTCGTCTATGCGCAGGATCATGGTGCCGCCGTGACGGCGCGCGTAGAGCCAGTTGAAGATGAACGTGCGCGCGCTCCCGATGTGCAGAAATCCAGTGGGAGACGGCGCAAAACGCACTCTGAGCATGGGAAATTTCAGTATAACAGGGGCGGAAATGATGGCTCGCCGATCAGGCGGGATGGTTCTTGAGAAAGTCGCGGTAGAGCGCGGCCATGCCGTCACCGGCCGTATCCGCGACGCTGAGCACCAGGGCGCTCCAGTCGATCCCGATATGGCGTGCCGCCACCAGAAGGCGCTGCAGGCTCAGGATGGCATCGCGCGAATCGCCCACGTTGAAGTAGTCGATGACGAGCGACACGAGTGCGAGGCGCAGCAGGTGCTCGGACTTCGTTTCCATGGCGAGCTCGCGTGCCTGAGAACGGAACAAGCCCAGTTGGTAGGCACGCGTCCAGTTGATGCGCGACCGGATAAATTGACGCTGGGCAGCGTTCGCGCCGAGATACAGTTCGCAGAGCGAGCGGAACCTCTCGTAGTGGGGCCAACCTTCTCGGCGGAGGTGCTTCTCTTCAGGCGGAGGGAGCAGCGACTCGACCGTTTCGGGGAACGCCGCCGACTCAGCGCGAACCTCGGCCTCTAGACGCGCGAGATCAAGGGCTTCGAGCTCACTCGCTTTGAGGCGATGGTAGTCGAGAATGGTCATGATCTGAAACGGAAGCCCGTGCCTATCCTAGCGGATCTGCCGGGCTTGACGTCGATGCGAACATGAGGGTGAGGAGTGCGGCAGGGGTGAAGCGGCGTCCCATATCCACTAGCGTATCCACAAATAAGCGCGGCGCTGATGCACTAGAATAGCTGCATCTATGTCATTGCTGGAACGGGTGCAAGCGGATATGACTGCGGCCATGAAGGCCAAGGACGAGGCGCGGCTGAATGCCATTCGCATGATTAAAGCCGCGCTGCAAAAGCATCAGGTCGACACGATGAAGCCGCTGGACGATGCGGCGGAGCAGCAGATCCTGAAGCAGCTCGTGAAGCAGCGCACCGATGCTGCCGACATGTTTCGCAAGGGCGGGCGTGAGGAACAGGCGCAGAAGGAAGAAGCGGAGCGCAAGCTGATTGAGGGCTATATGCCGGCGGAAGCGAGTGAAGCCGACATCGCGGCGGCGATTGATGCGGCGCTGGCGGAGACGGGCGTGACCTCGCTCAAGCAGATGGGCGTGGTCATGAAGGCCGCGCAGGCGAAGCTCGCGGGCAAGCGCGCGGACGGCAAGGCGCTGAGTGAAAAGGTGAGGTCGCGACTGCAATGACGCCTACCGAGCGGCACAAACCGTTCGTCCCCGAAAGCATGCAGATGACGGAGTTCACACTCCGCGCCGTGTTTATCGGGCTGATCATGACGGTGGTTCTGGGGGCGGCCAACGCGTACCTGGGGCTGCGGGCGGGGCAGACGATCGCGGCCACGTATCCGGCTGCGGTCATCGGCATGGCGGTGCTGCGCGTGTTCAAAGGATCGATTCTGGAGGAGAACATCGCGCGCACAGCGGGATCGATTGGGGAATCAGTGGCGGCGGGCGCGATCTTCACCGTGCCGGCGTTTGTGATCGCGAAAGTCTGGCCATCCTTCCGCCCGGAAGACGCGTACTGGAAATCGACCGTGCTGATGACCACAGGCGGCGTGCTTGGTGTCCTGTTCTGTTCGCTGGTGCGGCGGGTGTTGGTGGAGGATCCGGATCTGCCGTTTCCCGAATCGGTGGCGGCGAGCGAGATTCACAAGGCCGGGCAGCACGGGGCGCAGGGGGCGAAGTACCTGTTCTGGAACATGGGATTTGGCGGGCTGGTGTACATCTTGAGCCAGTTCGGGCTGTTCGCGACGGACAAAGATTTCCCGGTCGAGATCGGGCAGCTGGGCAAGAGCAAAGTGGCGCTGAGCACAGGCGGCGCGCACGCGCTGGGGACGGGCGGGGTGAGCATCTGGTCCGGGCCGACGATCAGCCCGGCGTTTTTCGGCGTGGGATACATCATCGGGCCGGAACTGGCATCCATCAACTTCTCGGGCAGCGTGCTGGCATGGGGCCTGTTGATTCCCCTGCTGATCTACTTCCTGGGTCCGCAACTGCAGACGATGCTGCCGCCGGGCGCGGTAGGCGATGCAGGATGGGGCGGACTGGCTTACGGTGTTTGGCGATTCATCGTGCGGCCGATTGCGGTGGGCGGGATGCTTTTCGGATCGATCTTCACCCTCTTTCGTATGCGCAAGGCGCTGACCGAGGGCCTGCGGCGCGCGTTTGGCGAATTTCGCGGCGCGGCTCTCGTGGCGAAGACGGGACGCACGGAGCGTTACATGAGCTCCAAGGTAGTGCTCTCGCTCGTGTTCGTGGTGTTTCTTTTCATGATCGTGCTGTACAGCTATTTCTCGGGCCACCTGATGAGCGGTATCGTGGCGGCGATCGTCATGCTGATTGTCGGCTTCTTCTTCGCGACGGTGTCGGGGTATCTGGTGGGAGTCATCGGCTCGTCGAACAATCCGATTTCGGGGCTGACCCTCTCGACGATTATCGTGGCGGCGCTGCTCATGCTGGCGCTGGGCGTATCGGGTACGGGCGGTGTCCTGGCGGTGCTGGGCGTGGCGGCGGTGGTGTGCGTATCATCCGCGGTAGCTGGTGAGCTGCTGCAGGATTTCAAGGTCGGGTACATTCTGGGCGGGACGCCGCGGTCGATTCAGATTGTCGAGCTGATCGCGGTCGTCTGCGCGAGTCTCGTGATGTACTTTCCACTGATGGTGCTCGACCGCGGAATGGGCGGGTTCGGGAGCCCGAAGCTGCCGGCGCCGCAGGCGGGGCTGATGGCATACCTCGCTCAGGGCATCGTGGGCGGCGAGATGGCGTGGCCCCTGGTGATTGTGGGCGTGCTCATGGGCTTCGCGCTGGTGCTTGTGCGCGTGAAGAGCCCGATGCTGGTGGCCATCGGGATGTACCTGCCGCTGGGCACGATGTTCGCGATCTTCATCGGCGGGATGATCCGCTGGATTACTGACACCATGAGCAAACGCGCAGGGCACAATGATGCGCAGCGGGCGCGGGTGGACAACGTGGGAATTCTGGCGGCGTCAGGGCTGATTGCGGGCGAGGCGCTGTTGGGACTGGTGACGGCGACGTTCAACTTCTTCGAGAAGCCGCTGGTGCAGGTGTTCGAGACGCCATCGTACGTGGTGGGTGTGGGGGTGATGCTGCTGATTGCCTTCGTGCTGGTGCGCTACCCGCTAGCTAATGCGGGGCGGCCGGATGAGCCGGCCCCGCCGACGGCGATGATGTAGCAGGCCACCGGCGGTTCATCGGCCGCAATTGTCTACGCGGCCTTCTGGCGTGTGGCGGAGATTTTGCCGCTGATGCCGTTGCCGGACCACTTGCCGTCCATTTTGTCGCCGTCGAGGTTCAGGGTGATTTCGTAATCGGCATCGTGGGTGACGGTAAATGATAGAACGTTGTTCTCGAATTTCACTTTGGAGACCGTCATCTCACCGTCATCACCTTTGAGTGTGGCGGTGATCTTTCCATCGGCCTCGGTGACGGTGAGCGTGCTAAGCATCTCATCGCCATCGGGAGTAACGGAAACGCATGACCAGGAGCCGGTAACGGCGCTGCCGGCGGCTAGAGCCGGCGCCGCGAGAGACAAGAGGAGTACGGCCGACAGGATGCTGGAGAGTAACAGGCATTTTCGATTTCGGTTCATTGAGACGAATCCTTCCTTCTGTCACTTTACACTAGACCTCAAGCGATCCACAGGCCTAAGTGCCGATTCCGCGCCGGCGGAGCGAGAGCAAGTTCCGGCGGCCGCTACTCCATAGTTTAAGAAAACAGTTGCAGAGAGCAGAACGGCCGCCCGCAGTATCAGGCGCCTGGATTCAATCTATTAAGGAGAAGCATCATTGAAACACCCACTCACGGTTGAGCCATTAACTGAGGCGTTGTACCGCCATTTTGTGAAGGCACCCAGAGCGCGAGGCAACTATCCGGCCACGCTATCCGGGTTTGTGACCAAGCATCCGGGCGCTTCGCACGGAGTGTTTGATGCCGAGGGACGGCTGGTCTACATCGGCAAGGAAGCGGACCTGCGGGCCGCGCACAGAAAGAAGCATTAAAGAGACGGAACAAGGAGAAATGAAGAGATGCTCTTATTGACCCCATCGGCAGCGTCCGGCCCGTTCACGGTGAACGGTGCGCCCGCGCCCATCGCCTCGTCATCCACACTGGTGAATCAGGTATCGGTCAAGCCCCGCCTGGGGCAGTGGTCGAAGATTCTGATCGGCGGCCCCAATCTGGGCACCGATGAATCGAACGCCATGGCGATTCTGTATCCGGTGCCCAACGGCGGACAGGCAGACGCCTTCGTGCTGCAGGATCAGGGCGGCCAGAACACCATTGACCTGAGCCAGATCTACGTGTACGCGACGATTCCGGGCGATTCGCCCATGGTGGAGGCCTTCGGGTACCAGACCTTATGAACAGGCGCGAACTACTTCAAAAAGCACTGGGTGTAGGAGCTACGGCGTTGGCCGTGAGCCAGCTGCGCGGACAAAGTTCAGGGCTGCAGTACAACGGCCCGCAGGGCGGATCGCGAGGTTCACAACTGGTGACCGTTCTGACGGGTCCCTTCGATGCTTCAAGCGCGCCGAACGGCGCTGCGCCGCTCACCACGACTCCGCAATATGCGACGTACGTGCGGATTCAGGCGCACCCCGGGCAGGAAGGGAAGATTGCGATCGGCGGTCCTGGGATGGCCAACGCGTCCGGCAGCGTGGCGGACTCCTCGTTCCTGGAACTGTGGCCGAACTGGGATGCCAGCTTCGACAACGGCCGCTCCGACACCTGGGTTCTCAGCGATCCGAAATGGCTGAACACGATTGACCTGAGCCAGATCTATGTGTATCCCGAGATCGCGGGCGAAACGCCGATCGTGACGGCGTTTCAATTGGTGTAGCCGGTGTCGATGCTGGTGATGTCGCCGTCAGGGGGACCGGTCACGGTGGATAGTGTGCCGGTCCCGCTGATGTCGAGGTCGTGGATGGTGACGAAGCTGACGATCCGCCCGCGGCTGGGGCAATGGTCGAAGATTCTCGTGGGCGGCCCCGATTTGCTGCCGGATGAGAGCAACTCTATCGCGGTGCTGTACCCGGTCCCCAACGGCGGCGAAGCGGATGCCTTTACCGTGCAGGACCCGGCGGGAAAGAACAGCATCGACATCAGCCAGATCTACGTGTACGCGACGATACCGGGCGACACGCCGCTCGTGGACACGTTCTATTACAGGACCGTATGAACCGGAGAGAACTGTTCGGCAAGTTTCTGCGCGCGAGTGGGGCGGCGATCGAGCCGGAGGTCATCCGCGCAAGCGACGGCAGCTATCATGGACCGCCGGGAGGCTCGCGAGGTTCACAGCTTGTGGCGGTGATGTCGGGACCGTTCTCGACGGCGGGCAGTCCTCTGGGGCTTTCCAATCTCACGCAGATCCCACAGTTCGTGGCCTACCTGAGGATCCAGGCGCATCCGGGGCAGCACGGGAAGGTGATTCTCGCCAGTTCGTACATTTACAACTGCTGGAATCATTTCGAGGACGCGGCCTTTGCGGAGCTTTGGCCGAATTACGACGGCAGGATGGACGACGGGCGCTCCGACACCTGGGTGTTGCAGGATGTGCACTGGCAGAACACCATCAACCTGGCGGACATCTACGTGTACCCGGAGATCTGGGGCGAGACGCCGCTGGTGACGGCGTACCAGTTGGTGTGAGCGCGAGGGCCAGGCATGCCTGGCCCCTACAGTTCCTGCGGGGCGGAGCCGAGTTTCACGGTAATCTTCTGCGAACGGCCGTTACGATAGACGGTAAGTTCCAGGTTGTCGCCGGCGTGCTTGCGGTTCATGGCGCGCTGGAGATCATCATCGCGGGTTACGGGCTTGCCGTCGATGGCGGTGATGAGATCGCCGCCGATTCCCAGCTCCATATTCCCCACGACGACGACGCGGCGCGGTCCGTGGACTCCGGCTTCTTCGGCCGCGGAGTTGCTTTCGACCTGCTGGACCAGGAGGCCGCCCTCGGCGGGAAGATCGAGTGCCTGGGCGAAGTCGCCTTCGACCTGCACCGTTTTGACTCCGAGGAACGGGCGGGAGGCATGGCCGCGCGTCTCATCGAGCATGGCCTTCGCGCGGTTGATCGGCATGGCGAAACCGATGCCGATGTTGCCCTGACCGTAGATCGCGGTGTTGATGCCGATGACATTGCCGTGCGAATCGAGCAGCGGGCCACCGCTGTTGCCGGGGTTAATGGCGGCGTCGGTTTGGATCATGTGCTCGAGGCGGCGGCCATTTTCGTCGGAAATCGAGCGATCGAGCGAGCTCACAATGCCGGTCGTGAGCGTGCCTTCCAAGCCGAAGGGGTTGCCGATGGCCAGGACCTTCTGGCCGACCTGCAGCGGATCGGAATCTCCCAGACGGAGAACGGGCAGGTTGCCACGCGGCTCGATCTTGACCAGCGCCAGGTCATTATTGCGGTCCGTGATCAGGACGCGAGCTTTGTACTGCTTCTTGTCGGCCAGGGTGACGGTGAGCTCATGGCCGTTCTGCACGACGTGAAAGTTGGTAAGAATCCTGCCATCGGGGTTGATGATGAAGCCCGACCCGGTATCTTTGCCTGGGTAGACCTGGAAGAACCAGTCCTGACGATAGACGATGCTGGTGATGTTGACGGTGGCGGTGTGCGCGGTTTTGTAGATGTCGATGTTGTTGAGCTCGTCGGTGGAGAAGCCGGCGGTGTTGGCAGCGGCGGGCGTGTACCAACTGCCCGTGGTGTGCTGCACGAATTGTCCGACGTTCCAATGCGCGACCGAGGTGGCGTAATAGAAGACACCGACCAGAATCAGGGCCCAGAGCAGCGAGCGAAATCTCATACTTCGATTCTCCGTAAGGCTTTGTAAACATCCTGCACCTGGCGCAGCGTTTCTTCCTTGCTGCCCGAGGTGTCGACAACGTAGTTCGCGAACTTCCGTTTCTCGGCGAGCGGCATCTGGCGGCTGAGGCGCGCCAGGACTTCGGCGCGATCGGCGTGGTCGCGCTTGAGCGAACGCTCGATCTGCTGCGGCTGCTCACACTCCACCAGAATGAGACGGTCGTAGTTCTTGTAGGTACCAGTCTCGATGAGGATGGCAGCTTCGACGACGACGATGCCGCGGGGATCGGACTGGGCAAACTGATCCATCAGTTCGTGCTCGCGCCGGAAGACGTGCGGATGGACCAGACGGTTGAGGAGTTCGAGGCGCTCGGGTTTCCCGAAGACCTCGGCAGCCAGGCGTTTCCGGTCGATGGTGCCATCTCCATTCAGGATACCCGGGCCGAAGGCGCGAACGACATCGGCGTAAGCCTCGCCGGAGGGAAGCAGGACCTGGTGGCCGAGCTCGTCGGCCTGAATCAGGTAACAGCCGAGGTTCGCGAGAGCCTGGCCGACGAAAGTCTTGCCACAGGCGAGGCCGCCGGTCAGGCCGACTTTCAGCATACGGCGAGACGGCGTTCAGCAGACTCGATGGTATTAACCATGAGCATGGCAATGGTCAGGGGACCGACGCCACCTGGAACGGGGGTGTAGGCTCCGGCTTTTTCAGCGGCGTCGAGCGGGTGAACGTCGCCGAGGAGCAGCGTGCCTTTGCGATCGAAAGAGGCGAGCTTCTCGGCGGCGCCGGGCCGGCCGGCAGGAAAGATGCGTTCCACGGCGGCGCGGTTATCGAGGCGGTTCATGCCAACGTCGATGACGGTGGCGCCGGGACGGATGTAGCCGGCGGTGACCATCGCGGCGCGGCCGATGGCGGCAACGAGGATGTCGGCTTCGCGGCAGACGGCGGGCAGGTCGGGTGTCTTTGAATGGCAGATGGTGATGGTGGCGTTCTGGTGAAGCAGCATCAAGGCCATGGGCTTGCCGACGATGTCGCTGCGGCCGATGACGACGGCACGCTTTCCGGAGATGGGGATCTGGTAGCGCTGGAGCATCTCGATGATGCCGGCGGGCGTGCAGGAGCGAGGGCCGGGACGGCCGGTGGCCAGGTTGCCGACGTTGCAGGGGTGAAACCCGTCGACGTCTTTGTCGGGCGAAACGGCGAGCAGCACGCGCTTGGAATCGATCTGCTTCGGCAGGGGCATCTGGACGAGGATGCCGTCGATATCGGGCCGGCGGTTGAGCTCGTTGACAACGGCGAGCAGCTCTTCTGTCGTGATGGTGGCGGATGGGGTGAGGGTCTCGCTGTAGATGCCGAGCTCGTGCGTGGTCTTCACCTTGTTACGGACGTAGATTTCGGACGCGGGGTCGTGGCCCACGAGGACGACCGCGAGCCCGGGCGGGCGCTTGAGCGCGGCGAGCTTTTCCACGCGAGGGCGGCACTCGTTCTTGATTTCGTCGCGAATGCGATTGCCGTCGAGGATCTGTGGCATCTGATCTTAATGTAGCGGAAAAGGAAAAGCCATCGGGACAGGCAAGAATGCGCTGTGCTACCCGCGGATCAGCCGCACGGCCTCGCTCAGCGAGTTGCTCGCGGCCTTCGCTTCTTCCTTGTCCGCGGGCCCAGTGGCTTCTTCGCCTTCGCCGGGGGCGAGGAAGAGATTAGCTTCGAGACCATGCTGGCGGGTGTAGAGATCGAAGTAGCGGCCTTGAGCGGCGTAAAGCGTGCCGTGGGTGCCGCGCTCGACGATGCGTCCGCCTTCGACGACGAGGATCTGGTCGGCGCGGCGGATGGTGGAGAGGCGATGGGCAATGACGAAGGTCGTGCGGCCGCGCATGAGATAGGACAAGCCTTGCTGGATGAGGGCTTCGGATTCGGAATCGAGGCTGGAGGTGGCTTCGTCGAGGATGAGAATGCGGGGCTCGGCCAGGATGGCGCGCGCGATGGAGACGCGCTGTTTCTGGCCGCCGGAGAGCTTGACGCCGCGCTCGCCGACAATGGTGTCGTACTTGTCGGTGAAGTTTTCAGCGAACTCATCGACGCGGGCGATGCGGCAGGCGTCCATGATCTGCTGCTCGGTAGCGTTCGGGCGGGAGAAGGCCACGTTTTCGCGGATGGTGCCGTCGAACAGGAAGGTGTCCTGCAGAACCACGCCGAGCTGTGTGCGGTAAGAATCGAGGCGGATGGTAGAGAGATCGGCGCCATCGACCAGGACGGTGCCTTCGGTTGGGACGTAGAAGGCCGAGATCAGGCCGATGATGGTGGACTTGCCGGAGCCGGAGGGGCCGATGAGGGCAGTGACGGTTCCGGGGCGCGATTCGAACGAGACCTCGTGCAGCACGGGCTTGCCGGGCTCGTAGGAGAAGCTGACGTTTTCGAAGGCAACTTCGCCGCGGATCGGCGGTAGGAGTGCGGCACGACGGGGATCCTCATCTTCGGGACGTTCGCGGCGGACTTCGCGGGTGCGCTCGAGGCCGGCGAGGGCCTCCGAGATCTGCGTGCCGATACCCACTACCTGAAAGAGCGGCGCCACCATGAAGGCCATGAGGGCAGTGAAAGCTACGTAGTCGCCCAGCTTGATGGTCCCGGCGAGGATCTGGCGCGCGCCCACGTACATGACCACCGAGCCGACGAGACCGAGGAGCACGGTGGCCGAGAGGCTCATCAGGGATATGGCGGTGAGCGACTGCATGACGTTGGCGAGCAGGCGCTGCACTCCGCCGGCGAAGACCTTGGCCTCGCGCGTTTCGGCATGGTAGCCCTTGATGACGCGGACGCCGCCGAGCGATTCGGTGAGACGGCCGGTGACTTCGGCGTTGATCTTGGCACGCTCGCGAAAGATGGGGCGGATGGTTTTGAATGCCTTTCGCAAGGTGAGCCCAAAGATGAGGATGAAGGTGAGGGCGAGCGCGGTCAGCAGCCAGTTCATATAGAACAAAATGCCGAGGACGATGACGGCGGTCATGAGGCCGCCGACGAATTCGACCAGACCCGTGCCGATCAGATTGCGCAGGCCTTCGACGTCATTCATGATGCGGGAGACCAGAGTTCCGGTCTTGTTGGCGTCGTAGTAGGTGACGGGCAGCCGGCCGACGTGGGCCTGCACTTCGGAGCGCAACTGCGCGATCAGGCGTTGAGCGGCCTTAGAGAGCAGTTGCGTGAGGGCGAAGGAGGTTCCGCCCTGAATCGCGGTGGCAGCAAGGACGGCGAGCACGAGCGGCAGGAGAATTTCGACGTGGCGTTTGCCGATGACGTCATCGATCAGGTACTTCGTGGAGTAGGGTAGGACGAGACTCGACCCGCGATTGATCACCATGAGCACAAATCCGAGCGCTAGAACGCCGCGGCGCGGACGGATCAACGCGAGGATGTCGGGAAGAAGCGCTTTGAAGCGCTCCGAGGTCGGGAGTTTTTCCTTCGGTTTCTCGGGAGCCAAAGCAGGGCCGTAAGCCCATTTTACACTTGACCGCGATTCGACTGCGCGCCGGAGGAGGAACGATCGATAAGAGCGAGGACGTCGGTGCAGCCACCGGACCGTGCGGCGAGGCGGGCGGCGCGGCCATGGAGAGTGTCTTTCAGTACCAGGTCCGGCGCCTTTTTCAGCAGCACGGCAACGGTTTGCGCCTGGCATTTACCGACGGTGAACTTGTCGATGTCCGGAACGCCACCGACTGCCATGACCAGAGCGTTATCGCCCTCGGCTGTCTCGGCGTATGGATCCGCACCTTTGCTGAGGAGGACCTGGACGATTTCGGCATCGCCGTAACCGGCGGCCATCATGAGAGCGGTCATGCCATGGCTGCCGCGAGCGTTTGGATCGGCGCCGCCTGCGAGGAGCGCTTCGACGGATGTTCTTTGGTTCTTGTGAATGGCATGCAGGAGCGGGGTCCAGCCGTTGACACCCCAGCGCTGGTTGGGATCAGCGCCATGCGCCAGCAGGTTCGCGACCGCCTGCGCGTCACCGGAACGGGCCGCGGAGATGAGCGGATTCGCGGGCTGCATGCCGCAGCCGGCGAGGATCGAGAGCGAGAAAACGGCGGCAAGGTTGCCGCGTTTGTTGAGATGCAGGGAAGGCCGCAAACCGAGATAGCCGCCGAGGAGAACGAAGCCGAGGATAGTGGCGGCGAATTCGAATCCGATGAAGACGGAGGTGATCAGCAGGCCGGTAGGAAGATCAGGCGGAAGTCCTTCCTGCAGATGGGCCACGCTCAATCCTGTTCCGGCGAGAGCGCCCAATGCGCAAGCGAAACGCCATGGATGCGTGCGCGGGCAGAGCCACGGAAGGCGTGCAAAGAGATGGTAGATGCGGAAATGTTCGAGCCGTGCGAGGAAACGGCGCGGAAGCAGGGCAGCGGCCTTCGCCAGGTAGTAATGCGCCATGTGGCGCAGGTCTTCGAGGCCGTCGGCAGGCGTGAGATCGCGCGGAGGTGGGACGGTGCGGATCTCGCGGAACACGGCAGTCACGGCGGCGATGCCGGAGCAAGCCAAAACGAGCATCAGGACGAGCGCCCAAAGCAGAACAGCGGCCGAATAGGACGCTGACACGGGGCTGAGGCAAGCGGCTATGGTGTCGGCGATCAATGAAATCAGGATCGCGGAGAGGACCACGATATTGCCCCGGAGGATCAGCCGCGCGTTGGTCTGGTGCGCGGGAGAATGCCGGAGCCGGAGGGCCCGGGCGTATGTGATGACAGCCGTCAACAGCGCGATCTGAAAACCGAGGGACCCGAAGATGTCGTAGGGATCGCCTCCGAAGGGATTGACGTCGCGAAACGGCGGTACCTTGCCGAGGGCGAAAAACAGGTAGAACGCGACGGCGACGCAACCGACGAACGCCGTGACGCGGAAAATCGGCCGGGAACGGCGGGCAGGAGTACTCATGCCCGTTAATATACTACAAACTACTTTTAGATGCAAAGTAACTCTTGCGCGAACCCGCACCGAGCTGCTGCAGTTCCTGAAAAGACAGGGAACGATACGCGCCGATCTTCAGGTCTCCGATCTCGACGGGGCCGATGGCGGTGCGCACGAGTTTGAGCACCTTACTGCCGACAGCCTCGAGCATGCGGCGCACCTGGCGGTTGCGGCCCTCGGTGATGGTGATTTGAATGACGCTGTATTTTGGACTGTCGCGCAGCCGGGTGACACGAGCCGGTTTGGTTGGGCCATCGCTCAGAGTCACGCCGCGGCGCAACTTTTCGATCTGTTCGTCAGTGAGCAGACTAGAGGCCTTCACCTGGTAGGTCTTGGGCACCTTATGTTCAGGATTTGTCAGCTTTTCGGCGAACTGCGTGTCGTTGGTGAGGACGAGCAGGCCGCTCGAATCGAGATCGAGGCGCCCGGCGGGAAAGACCCAGGTGCCGAGGCCGGAGATAAGATCGTAGACAGTGGGCCGGCCCTCGGGATCCTTATAGGTCGTGAGGTAGCCTTTAGGCTTGTAGAGGAGCAGGTATACTTTTTTACCGGTGCGAACGGGGCAGCCGTCGAGAGAGACCTTGTCGGAGCCGAGGTCGACCCAGTGATCCGGTGTTCGGACGGGCTTCCCGTTGACTTGTACGCGTCCGGCGGCAATCCAGCGCCGGGCATCGGTACGGGATGCCAGACCGGCTTTTGAGAGGACGCGCTCCAACGTCTTCAAGGGGCGGCTGGCACGGCCGCGGTCCGGCTGATCTTTCATAATTTCGAATCTACAGGAATCATTCCACTAACATGGGGGCAATTCCAAGTTTGGCGCCGAAGAAGACGCTCGTTCGCGGTGCGCGTCAACTGTTGACGCTTCGCGGTCCGGCGGGCCCGCGGCGGGGTGCTGGAATGGGGGCGCTGGGTATCATCCACGATGGCGCAGTATTGATTCGCGACGGCAAGATTGTGGAGGCAGGGCCGAGCCGCAGGCTGGAAAACATTTCGCTTGCCCGGGGAGCCGACGAAATCAACGCGGCCGGGCGCATCGTCTTACCGGGATTTGTAGATTGCCGGACGCTGCACCTGGCGGCCAACGGAAAGCCGAGCCGGGGACTGGTAAATCGTGTGCGGCCGGTTCTGGACGGTATCGCCAGGCACGGGACCACTACCGTGGCGGCGAGCGTGGACGCGGCGCAAGAACGCTCGAGCGTGATGGCCCTGCTTCGCGTATTGGGGGGATTGCAGGGCTGCCCGCTTGATGTGATTACCGACTGTTACGTTGGAGAAGGACAGGACCTCGAAGCAATCTGCAACGAGCTGCTGCCGCTGCTGGCGCGCCGCAAGGCGGCACAAACGGTGAGTGTCGACTGGGAAGGCCTGGATGAAGCGATGGCACAGCGGGTGGTGGAACAAGCGCGCCGCCTGGGCTTCGGCCACACCGTGTGCGCCAAGGCTTCAGGCTCGGGGATGCGCCTGGCGCTGGAGACGCGGGCGGCTTCGGTTGTCGTGCGACGGGTTGACGCAGCGTTGATGCCGGACCTTTCTCTGGCGCGTTCCGTGTGCATCCTCATTCCACCGTCGCCTTTCGGCGACCGCGCCGAATCTCACGCCACGCGCGCCCTGCTGGATGCCGGCGCCCCCGTGGCGCTGGCCTCCGGCTTCGGTTTCGGCCACAGTCCCACCTACAATATGCAGATGGTGATTGCGCTTGCCTGCGCAGAAATGGGGCTGTCGCCCGGCGAAGCCATTGCAGCGGCGACTATCAACGGCGCGCATGCGCTGGGGCGGGGACACTGGTGCGGTTCGCTCGAGCCGGGCAAAGCGGCGGACCTGCTTCTGCTCAACATCGCGGACTATCGCGAGCTGCCTGCAAATCTTGGCGCGAACCATGTGCACATGGCGTTGAAGAACGGCCGCGTCATTTACCGCGAGGGCGAGGTCGCCTGTTGAGCGGGCCGATCATCGAGTGCGTACCCAATTTCTCCGAGGGACGTGATCTGCGCGCGGTCTCGCGGATAGCCGAAGCCATTGCGTCCGTTCGGGGCGCGGCGGTTTTGGACCGGACTTCCGATTGCGACCACAACCGTTCGGTCATCACATTTGCGGGGCATCCCGATGCGGTGTGCGAGGCGGCGTTTGCGGCGGTGCGAAGCGCGGTCGAATTGATCGATATGACGCGGCACGGCGGAGTTCACCCGCGGATCGGCGCGGCGGATGTGGTGCCGCTGGTTCCCGTGGCCGGCGTGACGCTGGATTTCTGCGCCCGGTTAGCTGCGCAATTAGCGGAGCGCGTCTGGCGGGAACTGCATGTGCCGGTGTATTTGTATGAAGCCGCCGCGCGAAGACCCGAGCGGGTGAACCTGGCCAACATCCGCCGGGGGCGCTGGGAGTTGCTGCGAGAGGAGATTCAGCGCAGCCCGGAACGGCTTCCGGATTTCGGCGGTGCCGCTCTCCATCCCACGGCGGGAGCCTGCGTGATTGGCGCGCGAAAGTTCCTGGTGGCTTTCAATTTTCATCTGGATACCCCGGATGTGGACATTGCACGCCGGATCGCACGAAAGATTCGCGCGTCATCGGGCGGGCTTCCGGCGGTGAAGGCGCTCGGCTTATATCTGGAATCGCGGGGGCTGGCGCAGGTGTCCACCAACCTGACCGATTTTGAAACCACACCGCTCTGTGCCGTTGTGGAAGCGGTGCGAGAAGAAGCCGGGCGCTGCGGCGTGCGGGTTTCAAGTATGGAGCTGATCGGGTTGATTCCGCGAGCGGCGCTGGCGGGCGCGGGAGATTGCCAACTCGGCATTCGAGAGGATCAGGTTCTGGAAAACCGGCTGGAGCAATGCCTGCGCTAGGATGAAGTTGAAGTGCTGGTTACCATTGCCGATAGCCCGAAAGCAGCCAGGCCGCAGTGGCTGCGCGCCCCGGCGCCGGTCGGCGAGAATTACCGCGAGCTGAAATCGCTGATCGACGCCATGGGTTTGCACACGGTTTGCGAGAGCGCCGCCTGCCCCAACATCGGCGATTGCTGGAACCGCCGCACCGCGACGTTCATGATTCTCGGCAATGTCTGCACGCGGCGCTGCGGGTTTTGTGCCGTGCAGAAAGGCGCGCCACTGGAAATCGATTACGACGAACCGCGGCGTGTGGCGGAAGCGGCTGCCGCCATGGGATTGCGTTACGCCGTGGTGACGAGCGTGAACCGGGACGACCGCAAAGACGGCGGTGCGGAATTGTTCGCGCTTACCATCCACGCGATTCGCGAAAGAATCGCGGGGTGCCGCGTGGAGGTATTGATTCCGGACTTTCAGGGCAGCCGCGAGGCGCTGCTGGTGGTGATGGCGGCGAGGCCGGACGTGCTGAATCACAACACGGAAACAGTGCCCAGGCTTTATCGCCAGGTGCGGTTGGGAGCGCGCTACGAACGCTCGCTCGAACTGCTGAAGCGGGCAAAAGAGATGTCACCGGAATCGCCCGTAAAATCGGGCTTGATGCTTGGTTTGGGGGAAACGCCGCAAGAGGTGCTCGAGGTGATGAGGGATTTGCGAGACCACTGCGTCGACATTCTCACGCTGGGACAGTACCTGCGTCCGTCGCCGCGGCATTTGCCGATTGTTCGTTACGTGAGTCCCGCCGAGTTCGACGAGTTCAAGCGCGCGGGTTACGAGATGGGCTTCCATCATGTCGAGGCCGGGCCGCTGGTGCGCAGCTCTTTCCACGCTTCAGACGCCGTCAGTTAGTTCGGTGAACGCAGTCACACTCACTTTGACGAGAGCCTTGCGTCCGACTTTTTAAAGGCGAAGAATAAGAAGCGAGCAATAAAACCGAGCAGCGCTGCTCCAACTTTCTAAGAAATGAATCCGAAAGAAGGAGTGTATTCACATGGCGGAAATCGATGTTAAGAAGCAAAGTCACGAGCAACAAAGAAGCGGCGAATTACAGAGGCGCGGCGAGTTTCCCTCGCCCTTCGGGATGCGAACGGGCGACTTTCTCCACACCAGCCCATTTGCTCTGATGCGGCGGATGACCGAGGAGATGGATCGCTGGTTCGAGTCGCGCACGCGGGGAAACGAGATGTCCATCTGGTCGCCGGCGATGGAAGTGACCGAGCGTGACGGCAATCTCGAAGTAGTTGCCGATCTGCCGGGAATCAGCGAAAACGACGTCAAAGTGGAAGTGACGGACGAAGGCCTGGTGATCCGGGGCGAGCGGAAACGGGAGCACGAGGAGAAAGGCGACCGTTATTACCGTTCGGAGCGCAGTTATGGGCAGTTCTACCGGCTGATTCCCCTGCCGGAGAACGCGAACGTCGATCAAGCCCGCGCCGAGTTTCGCAACGGCGAACTGCGCGTGAGCGTTCCCGTGCCGGAACGGCAAAAAAACACGCGGCAGATTCCCATCTCCACGACGTCCGAGCGGAAAGAGCCGCAGTCGCAAACGGTACAACAATCGAGCAGGGCCGTCAGCTAAACCGCTAAGCATTGTGATGGAATGTGGGTGAGGAGATTCTGCCATCGCCATTGCATCCATCAACCCAGCCACCGGAGAAACTCTCCGCACGTTCGAGCCGCTCGCCGACGCTGGAATCGATGCCAAGCTGACGCGAGCGGCTTCGGCCTATCGCGCGTGGCGGCGTACCAAGTTCGCTGAGCGCGCAAAGCTGTTGCTTCGCGCAGCGGAGATTCTGGAGAACGAGAAGGGCGAGTTCGGCCGCATCATGACGGCGGAAATGGGCAAGACCATCAAATCCGCGCGTGACGAGGCGGCGAAGTCAGCATGGGGCTGCCGGTATTATGCGGAGAACGCCGAGGCGTTTCTGCGCGACGAAACGGTGGTCACGGAAGCGGGGACGAACTTTGTAGCGTACCAGCCGATCGGGCCGGTGCTGGCCGTGATGCCGTGGAATTTTCCGTTCTGGCAGGTGCTGCGATTCGCCGCGCCGGCGCTGATGGCGGGAAATGTGGGCTTGTTGAAGCACGCCTCGAATGTTCCGCAGTGCGCGCTGGCCATCGAAGACATTTTCAAGCGTGCCGGGTTTCCTGAAGGAGCATTCCAGACACTGCTGATCAGTTCCTCCCAGGTGCAGCAAGTAATCGACGACCCCCGCGTGGCGGCAGTCACGCTGACGGGCAGCGAACCGGCGGGACGGCAGGTTGCCTCGCAAGCCGGGCGTCAGATCAAGAAGACGGTTCTGGAATTGGGGGGCAGCGATCCGTTTATCGTGATGCCGTCGGCGAATGTGTCAGCAGCGGCAGCAACGGCAGTGAAGGCACGGACCATCAACAACGGCCAATCGTGCATTGCCGCGAAGCGCTTCATCGTGGCGGACGCGATCGCGGATGAGTTCGAGAAACAGTTTGTCGCCGGCATGCAAGCGCTGAAGGTGGGAGACCCGATGGACGAGAGCGTGGACGTCGGGCCGCTGGCTACGCCGCAGATTTTGGATGACCTGGACCGGCAAGTGCGCCAGTCGGTTGCCGCGGGTGCGCGGATTCTGACCGGCGGGAAGCGGCTCCAACAGCCCGGCAATTTCTACGAGCCCACGGTGCTGGCGAGCATTCCTGAAAAAGCGGTTGCGTACCGCGAGGAACTGTTCGGACCGGTTGCGTCTTTGTTCCGCGTGACCGATCTGGACGCGGCGATCGAACTGGCCAACGATTCGACCTTTGGCCTGGGTGCGAGCGTTTGGACCCGCGACGCGCAGGAGCGCCGGAGGTTCATCGACGACATTGAAGCCGGCCAAGTCTTTGTCAACGGGATGACGGCTTCGGACCCGCGCCTGCCTTTCGGCGGCGTGAAGGCATCGGGTTACGGGCGTGAACTAAGCTCGTTTGGCATCCGGGAATTCGTCAATATCAAGACAGTCTGCATTAAAGAGTGACGGCGGCGCGTGTCACAAGTTGCCGTGCCGCGACCTGTTACAATCCTCGTATATGTTCAAGGGTTTGGAACACACGGCGATCGCGTCGCCGAATCCCGGAAAGCTGGCGCAGTGGTATGTCGATCACCTGGAGTTCATCATCAACTTCACCTATGACGGCAATTACTTTGTAAAAGCCGGCAACGGAACCATGCTGGAAATCATCCCATCGGAAGGGGTGGCGGCTCCGCAGAAAATGAAAGACCCGGGCATCCGGCATCTGGCGATTCAAGTGGACGATTTCGACGCCGCGCACGTGCAGTTGCAGAAACTTGGTGTCAAATTCCTGACTGAACCGTATAACAACCAGGGCAACCGGCTGGTCTTTTTTGCGGATGGGGACGGCAACATTCTGCACCTGATTCACCGCGCCAAGCCGCTGCCCTAGCCTCTTTTGTGCTGCGTCGAGTTTTCAAAGCATTTCACTACCGCGATTTCCGCCTGATGTGGGCCGGCGCCTGCACCTCTACCATCGGCACGTTCATGCAGACGGTAGCGCAGAGCTGGTTGGTGCTGCAGATTTCCGGTTCAGCGCGCTTGCTGGGGCTGGATGCATTTCTGGGAAACATCCCGGTTTTCCTGTTCTCGCTGGTAGGCGGGGTGGTGGCCGACCGTGTGAGCCGCCGTCATCTGCTGCTGGCGTCGCAATGGGTTCAGCTGACATGCGCCTTTACTCTGGCGACGCTGTTCGCGCTGGGCGTGGTGCGGATCTGGCACATCCTGACGCTGTCCTTCATCGTGGGGACGGCGCAATCGTTCGGCGGCCCGGCTTATTCGGCGATTATCCCCGCGCTGGTAGACAAGGACGATCTGCCGAATGCCATCGCGCTCAATTCCATCCAATTCAACCTGGCGCGCGTGATTGGCCCGGTGCTGGGCGGCATCGCTCTCACCAAGCTGGGCGCGTCGTGGTGCTTCTCGCTGAACGGAGTTTCGTTTGTTGCCGTGATCATTTCGCTCATGCTGGTGCGCTTGCGTTTCGAGCCGCAGAGCACGGGTGGATCGATTTTGAGCAGCATGAAGCAGGGGTTCGGGTTCATTCGCAAACAGGGAGCGATGGTCGGGCTGATTGGGCTTGCCTTCAGCATGACCGCCTTCGCATTCCCCATGATCGTCTTCCTCCCGGTGTTTGCGAAAGACGTGTTTCATAAAGGACCCGAAACGTTCACGACGCTGCTGGTGTCTTCAGGGTTAGGATCGGTGGCGGGAGCGCTGATTGTGGCAGCGCTCGGTAACGTTCGTAAAAAGGGGCTCGTCGCTCTATTGATGCTGATTTGCATGGGATGCCTGATGGCCGGTTTCGCGCTTTCCAGCAACCTGGTGGCGAGCTGCGTGCTAGTGTTTCTTTCGGGCGCGGCCCTGCTTTCGGCGTTCGCCATGATCAGCTCGCTCGTGCAGCTGGTCACGGTCGACGAGATGCGCGGCCGTGTGATGAGCATTTACAACGTGGCATTTCGCGGCGGGATGCCGTTCGGCAGCGTGGTTTCGGGCTGGCTGATTCCCATGTATTCCGCTCCGAAAGTGATCGCGGCCAACGGGCTGCTTCTGGTGGCGCTGGGCGTCTACTTTTTGGTTTTCCAGCGGCGTGTGGCGGAGCTGTGATCTTCGTATATAACGCAGTTTTCCTGGCCGCTACGGTCACCGCCGGTTCCGTGGCCGACCTGGAGAAAGCGCGTGACCTGGAAGACCGCGCCGCACTGGAACACAGCCTGAGCGAACTATCCTCGGAAGCCGCTAAATCGCCGGGCGATGCCCAGGCGCAATACCGTGCAGCGCTCGCAGCTTCCTACCTGGCCGAAATCTCGCTGGAGTTGAAGGACAAGACAGCGGCGGAGCGGGCCGCCAAGAGCGGCATTCCGGCAGCCGAGCGTGCCGTGGCGCTGAAAGCGGACAATGCCGAGTACCATCGCATTCTGGGTACGCTTTGCGGGCAGGTCATCCCGGCTAATGTGCTGGCGGGTGTGAGCTACGGCGGCCGCGCGCAAGAAGCCATCGAAAAGGCGATCGCGCTCGATCCAAAATCGTCTCAGGCTTATCTCGCGCGGGGGATCGGGAACTACTACAAGCCGCCCATGTTGGGCGGCGGGCCGGAGCTGGCACTCAAAGACATCCGGCACGCTATCGAGTTGGATCCCAAGTCGGCCGAGGCGTATCTGTGGCTCGGCCTGGCCCAGCGCAAGCTGCACCAGAACGCTGAAGCGCGCGAAGCATTCACGAAATCGCTGGAGCTGAATCCCCGCCGCATTTGGACCCGGCAGCAACTGGATAAGACGCCGGCCAAATGAGACCAGCCTGGGTGGGAGCCGCCATCATTGCGATGACGCTCCTCAACTTCTTTCAGTTCCCCGGCCATACCTGGCTGCAGCAGGACACGCAGATCTACGCTCCGATTCTCGAGCACCTCTGGGACCCGTCCGTCCTGCAGCAGGATATGGTTGCCCGGCACCCCCACGTGGCATTCACGCTCTATGACGAAGCCGCCATCGGTTTGCGGCGCGTCACCGGCCTCGGCTTTCAGGAAGTCTTGCAGGCACTGCAACTGGTATTGCGCGCGCTCGGCCTTTGGGGCGTGTACCTGATCGCGACAGCCTTGGGCCTCTCAGACATTCTGGCGCTGCTGGTTACATCCGTATTTGCGCTGGGCGCTTTCATTTCCGGGCCCGCGGTTCTGATTACGGAGTACGAGCCCACGCCGCGGGCCTTTGCTCTGCCACTGCTGTTTTTGGCTATGGGACTAATCGGACGTGATCGCTATCTCGCGGGAGCCGTCGCCGCTTCCCTTGCGTTCGTGATGCATCCGCCCACGGTGGTTCCGTTCTGGATCGTCTACGTGGTTCTGGCGCTCTGGCCGCCTGAGCGCCGTAAGCTTTCCGTTCTTTGGGTGATCGCGCTGGCGGCGCTGGTGCTGTTCGTCGCCTCTCGCTTTCAAGCCAACGGGCAGGCGCACGCGTTCTTTTCGCGGGTTGACGCACAGCAGGCAGCACTGCAGCGCATGCGTGCATCCTACAACTGGGTATCCGTGTGGTGGCAGCAGCGCGCCGCCCAATATCTGATCTTCTATGGGGCGGCCGCTTTCGCGGCGTGGCGTTTGCGACATAAGACTCCGCGGGCGCTGCGCTTCTTCTTTGTCGGATTACCGCTCATCGGACTGGCAAGCGTCCCGGTGTCTTATCTTCTGCTCGAGAAGTTGCAGTGGGCGCTGATTCCGGAGTTCCAGCCCACGCGAGCGCTGCTTTTTGTGACGGCGTTTGCGATGCTGCTGGGAGCCGCAGCGGCCTGCCAGGCGGTCGCAAGGAAAGGGTACCTGGAAGCGTCGTTGTGGCTTTCGCTGGTTTTTCTGCCGCCTGTGAATACCGTACTTGCGTGGCCGTCATGGAATCGTGTGGGGGTTATTGTGGTCCTCGTGGCGGCGACGACCGGCGCCATTCACCTGGCACAGTCGGCGTCACAATGGGCCAAGCCGGCGGTGGCCGCCGCTATTCTGCTTCCGGTCTTTCTCATTCCGACCTGGGGCAAGGTTGAGAACTATCCCAGGCTGCACACGCCGGAACTGGAACAGCTGTCGACCTGGGCGCGGGCCTCGACTCCTCGCGATGCCGTGTTTCTCTTCGCCGATGCGGAACAAGGTCTCGCCCCCGGCATCTTCCGCTCTGAAGCGCTGCGTGCGGTCTATGTGGATTGGAAGTCGGGCGGGCAGGTGAATTTCTTTAAAGACCTGGGCGAGCAGTGGTGGTCGCGCTGGCAGGAAACGATGGCGCGCCCGTTCGATCCCAAAGATCTCGCCCGGTATCATCCGCTGGGAATCGATTACCTGGTGTTGTCTCCGAAGAACCGTCTCCCCAATACCGCGCCTGCCTTCGAAAACTCCGGCTATCTCGTTTACAAGCTCTAGCTAGGCGGCTTACTTTATGGCCACAGGCACTGAGGTCGAATACGGCCCAATGTGCAGCACGAGCGGCACTGCAGTTCCCGTGACTCGCGCGGGCAAATGCACCTGGATTTCGAGCATGCCGGCAATCATGTTGGGCTGCGCGCCGACATAAGGGAGCTTGGCGTTCGTGCCGTTCACCGTGACGGAGACCGGCAGTACGGGGTGGGGATAAGGCGCAGTGGAGGCCACCTTGCCGTCAACACCGGGTGGAGTGGTTTGCCCGGCGCCTGTCGCGTAAACCGTGATGACAGATCCTGCCCGCGCCGGGTCTGAGGGCGCGTTTACCCTCGAGGTGGCATTCAGCACCGTGAAGATGCCGGGTGACGCTGTGGCCACCGCGATCGATTGCGGCGTGGTCTGCGCGCCACCCACTTTCACCACCATGCTGGTTGACGTCTTCCCTGCAATTTCGAAGGGCGTGACCAGATTGATTTGCGTCGGCCCGATGTAAAGAAGCGGCGCCGCGAAGCCGTCGAAAGTAACCTGCACGCCCGCAGCGAAGCCGGTTCCGATCAGCGTCACTACTTCACCTGGAGACACCGGTCCGACTGCTAAACTCGCGGCGTTTTCCACGCGGGTGACGGCCAGCAGTGTCGTGACGTTCGTCTGGCCGGAATCCGCCTGCACCATCAGCGATGACTCATTCACCGCCTCGAAATCCGAGCCTACGAGCTGCGTGATCTGGTGCAGCGTGTCGTTGTCCCAGCGGTCGTCCGGCGCGCCGGAAAGGTACCAGGAGGAGCCGTTGTCGGCGAGAATCATGCCGTAGGTCTTCAGCGCGCGCAGAATTACCTGCGCCTCCGGCGCGTAGCCCGAGATATCGATGCTGGCCTTCAGGCGGAAACGCTGACCCATGGGCGGATAGTTCGCCCCCGCGAGATCAGAGGCTTCATGCCGCGCCGGCCAGATGTAGGTATTGCGTGTTTGGGGCGCGGTGAAGCGGATGGCGTGTTGAATCTCGCCGGCTGCGACTTCGTCATACCGAATCAGACCGGGAAAGATCGGCAGGCCGGCCGCGTCGGCGGATGTCCATCCCGCCGGCCGCAGTGAATTGGAATGCAGATGGAATATGGCGCCCGAACCCGCCTGCCACGTGCCATCAGGCTGCGGATAAGTGGACCAGGTTTCGTACAGAATGCAGTTGTCCTGATCGATGACCAGCACATGCCGGTCGCCGCTGCTTTGCGGGCCGCCCTCAATGGGCGCGTTGGCGGGGATCGGGTAAGGACCGGGGTCGCTTTCGTCGGCGTACTGGAACGTGATGGCGACCTTTGCTTGCTTGCCCGGCACGGTGATGAACGGAATGCCGATCGGGCCGCCATCCCACAGGCCGGAGCCGAAATCGGGATGAGCCGGCGAGCCGGCGCCGATCGTAGCTACGTACTGGCTGGAGTTCGCGTCGACCGGAAGCTTATCCACGGGCACGTTCCAGACGTTATTGGGGGGGAAAACCTCGCAGCTTCCGATGCGCGGCTGGCCGTTTGCGATGGTCACGGCAACCACCGCGGCGAAGATGACACCGCCGGAACGTGAGCCCATTGCGGCTCCTATTTTACGCCCCGTGGAGTGGTGCGAGAAGCGTCAGCGAACCGAAGCAACCGTAGCGGCGCCGGCCTGGCTGAAATCGGCCGAAACCGACATGGGCTTTCCCGGCTCGACGATGATGTCACCGGTCCAGGTGCTTGGGCCGGTGATTTGAACGGTGTAGGTTCCCGGCAGCAGCTTGGATACGACAGGCGTTCTGCCGGCGGGCTGCCCCCAGAAGGAAACAACGGCGCCGGGGGGCGTGGAACTGATGGTTACCGGAACCAGCGCCGTCACAGAAGGCGCCGCTTCCGCAGGTACGGGCTTGGCGGCGTCGGTCTGCGGCTCGTCTTCCTGCCGGATATGTTTGCCGGTCCTGGCTTCGAGAATCGGGGCGAGCGAGACATAATCGATTTTCCAGACTTCGAAGATAGCCGCTTCGCCCGCGCCCCCATCGCCTTTATAAGCGATGGTCAAAAGCCGGCCCTGCTTCTTGCCGACTTTCGGCATCCAGCTAAACGCTCCGGCGAACTGCGATTTCACGCCGGGCTTGTCGGTTACTTCGAGCGCGGTGATGCGCTCGTAGGACAGCTTGAAGGAGCCGCCGTTATATTCGAAACGCAGCTCCCTGGCGTCCCCGAGGTTCAGAGAGCCTTCCACGCCGTTGGGAATCGCGGCGGAACCGCTGACATAAAGCGCGTGCTGATTGGGCACGGAGCCGGACAGCCCGGCCACAAACAATACGAGTGAGGCGATCAGGGCAGTGTGTTTCATCACTACTAAGGTTGAGCCTTACTGCCCGCGGATTCAATTCGACAAAAGTTAGCAGCCCTTAGTCTTACAGCGAAGGTTAACGCCACTCGACGGTCTTGCCGGGCTCGAGCGCCCAGACTTCGGTGCCGCGAAGATCGCGAATCAGCTCCGCGAGCTGTTGGGGCGCGCCGGTCAGCGGCGGAAAGGTTCCGAAGTGCATGGGAACGACTTTCCTGGCCTTGAGCATGTGGCAGGCGACGGCTGCCTCGCGGGGGCCCATGGTGAACAGATCGCCGATCGGCAGAAACACCAGCTCCGGATGATAGAGCTGCTCGATGAGCTGCATGTCGGTAAACACATTGGTATCACCGGCGAAGTACAGCGAGCGATCATGGGCGAAGCTGAGAACGAAGCCCGCGGCCTCTCCGCCGTAGATGATCTTACCGTCATCCAGAATGCCGCAACTATGCACGGCATGGGTCATGGTGACGGTGACGGAGCCGACTTTCTGAGAGCCGCCCTTGTTCATCGGGCAGGTGTTCTTGACGCCCTTGCTTTCGAGCCACTGGCAGATTTCAAAAATCGCCACAACTTGCGGCGAGAACTTCTTCGCCAACGGAATGGCGTCATGCACATGATCGAAATGCCCGTGCGTGATGAGCATGGTATCGATGCGGGAAATCTGGTGGCCCGCCGGATACTTGGGATTACCCTCCGTCCAAGGATCGACGAGGATTATTTCTCCTGACGGAAGTTGAAACTGAAACGTGCCATGCCCGAGCCAGGTGATCTGCATGCATCCAGTTTATCGAGAGGCTAGCGGCCTCCTGGCACGAATTCCAGCGTGCTGGCCGGGTCGACCTTCTGGAATTGCATGGGAAAGCTGGTTCCGTTGCAATAGGCGTTCCATTCGTCCTTGTAGTGACGGGAGAGTACGTGTCCCGATTCACCGATCGGCAGGTTGAGCAGGGAGTGGTCCAAATCGCCCAAATCCGCATTCATGCGCATGGAAGGACCGAGGCGCCGCGTGGTTTGTTTGACGGAGGTGGTCGAACCACTCATCCACACGGGACCGATGTCGAAGTATTGAGCCACGAGCGGCAAGCGATGACCGATGGGGTGCGCGATCGTGAGCTCCAGATAAGCTCCATACACCCATTTCTTCACTTCGGGTCCCTGCATGCGCCGGCCCTCGTCGATCGCGTCCGCGAGATTCTGCAGAATCGCGTCGTCGTAATCGCGGAACCATCCGGCGGGACGTGCGCGCAAAAGGTTCTCCATGACTGCGGGCGCAATCTGGACTTCGTAAGCCGAACCCTTGCCCGGGGAGGCTGCGTCTGCAACGGCTCGGCGGAAGTGCTGATAGAGCAGGGAAATAATCAGTGGCTCAGGGCGGTTTTTATCCATCTGCCCATTCCAGCCGCGCAGTATGGTAACAGCGGCTGCGAGATCCGGGTGCCCCCCACGCCGGTCAAAAGCCGCTACCGCGGATTTCGCGAGATAGGCGTTGAAACCGGAATACACGTCCTTCTGCACCGCCAATGTATCCGCGGGCCGCAAGCCGTTTCTTCCGGACAGCATGTCGCGGATCTGTTGGGAGCGATACTGCGGCGCAAAGACGCCGTTTACGGAATATGGATAGCTCGGCGGAAATGGATTCTGATTGGCGGTGACGATCAGGCCATCCGGCGGGTTATACGAAACCGGGAGCTGATCGAAGGGGATGAAGCCCTGCCACTCGAAGTTGCCCGACGCGCCGTCGACCGGGACGTCTCCCGCGAATCCTTTGCGTATTGGCAGCTTGCCTGTGGCGTGATAGCCGATGTTTCCATCCACATCACCGTAGACGAAATTCTGGGCTGGGCCGGGAAAACGGGAAAGGGCTTTTGTAAATTCCTGCCAGTTGCGCGCTCGATTCACATCGAGGAAGGGAAATTGGAAGCTCCCGGGCTCTGCCGCCGCCCATCGCAGAGCCAGTCGCTGTGGACCGGCGGGGCGTACCGGGCCGTGAAGCGTCACCCAGTTGAGCATTTCGACGGTTTGGCCCTTCTTGACGAGAATGAGTTCGCGCTCGGGACGCGCCTGGAGCACCTGGCCGCGGAATTCGTATTTGCCGGTGCGGTCGTCGAATTTTTCGATGTACAGGTCCTGCACATCGAAATGCATATTGGTGACGCCCCAGGCGACGCGCTCGTTATGCCCGACGATTACGCCGGGCACGCCGGGAAGCGACACGCCCGCCACATTCAGGCCCGGCGCGCGCAAGTGCACCATGTACCAGATGCCCGGAATGGAGTACTCCAGATGCATGTCATTCGAGACCAGCGGTTTCCCCGACGCCGTGTGCGATCCTGCGATGGCCCAGGCATTCGATCCAGGTTGCGTCTCGCCGACGGGCTGCAACATGCCCGGAGGGAACTCTCTCCCGGTTCGCGTTGGGAACAGAAAATCGACCTTGGTCCGATCGCCGCCGTTGAGCATTTGCGCCTTCAGCAGATCGTCGGGAAAAGAGGTGGTGAGATCGCGATACATATACAGCCCGATCAGAACGGTGTCGACAACACTCCAGGGCAACGGATCGTAGCCCAACACGGCGAATTCCAATGGGAGACGGCCGCGATGAGAATCGAGATAGGCATTCACTCCGCGAGAGTAGGCGGCAAACGCCGCACGGTCGCCTGCCGGAAGCGTGATGGTCGCCTGTTCCGCGATACGCCGCATGCGCAGCCGGCGGGAGTCCTGATCCAGTTCGAGCGCCGCCGCGCCGACGATTTCGCACAAGTCGCCGGCCGCCCTGCGGCGGAGCGCGTCCATCTGCCACATTCGCTCCTGTGCCGTGAGGTACCCCTGGGCAAAGAGAAGATCGTCCTGATTGGAGGCGGAGATGTGCGGCTCTCCGAGCCTGTCGAACACGACCTTGACTTTCTCCGCTACGCCGCTGGGGATCGTCCCTGAAGTTTGTGGCAGGGGCCGCCAGGCGAACCACCAAACGCCGGCTCCGGCCAGAAGAACGACTACCGCCAGCGCTCTGTTCAGGTACCCAATGAAGCGATTCAATCGCACGGAACTAATTGTATCCAATGATATTTAGACGCTTCGCGGTAGCCACAGTTTTTCCTTTTATCCCAAATCTCCAGCCGGAACCCGGCGTCCAGAAATTTCATTTATCCACGTAAACGATACATTTTAAATGCTTTACTTGTTTGGCAATCGTCGTGCAAAAAGGCATCCTACTTGGAGGTGTGTTTGCCTCCAGGCCACGAACAAAGGAAGCATTTTTAGGGAAATGGCATTTAAGAAGCTGGTATTGCTTGCAGCCGCCTCGCTGATCGCGAACGTCGCGTGGGCCGACAATGTTTACTATGTAGGCTTTGAGGACAGCGTGAGAGGCGATTACGACTACAACGACCTGGTATTTTCGCTGCAGGGTGATGGCGTCACGCTGGTGACATCTACGGGCGAGTTATTTTCTCAACCGGTTCTGGGCACGAACGGCGAGCCGTTCTGGAATCGTGCTTCAGGCGACGGGCCGAAGGACAACGTGGGCTACTGCATCTACGGCGGCGGGAATTGCAGCAGCGGACTGGCTCCCTCGGATAAGTATCTGGCTTCCGCCGATGGAGTCAGCCCGGTCAACGACGTGTATTTCAGCGTGACCAACCGGGGCAGCGTTTCATCGCCGATTTCTATTCATCTAGCGGCCGACACGAACCTGATCGGCTGGTATCTGATTTCCGATCCGAGTGTGATCCATTGGATCAATTCATCCAATCAGCAGACCGGCAACTTCAGCTTCGATCCGACGGGCGCATTTGGCCTGGTAGGCAACAACGACGGCGGCCACGGCGGCGACACGTTCTACTCGCAAACCAGCGTAGGCGGGACAAGCGACAGGTTCGGTTCGCATTTCGCATTCTTCGGCAACTCGATCGATCCACCGAATCCCGTGCCCGAGCCAGGTTCCGTGATTCTGTTGGGTAGCGCTTTGCTTGGACTGAGTCTGCTGCTGCGGCGCCGGTACAACGCGGACGGCAAATAAGCAGAGCCCGCACTCTTTTTCGATTGCTATAGTTGAAAGGCCGAACCCCCGGCCTCATGAGCGAGCACTACGGCTTTCGCATTCTGGCGCTACTGATCATCCTGGGACTGAACGCGTTTTTTGCGGCAGCCGAAGTTTCGCTGGTCTCGGTTCGAGAATCGCGGTTACGGCAACTGGCGGAAGGAGGGCAAGCGGGCGCACAGGCGGCGCTGAATCTGCTCTCAAATCCCGAACGTCTTCTGTCCGTCACGCAAATCGGCGTGACTCTGGCGAGCCTGGGGCTCGGCTGGGCAGGGCAGGGAACACTCTACGCCCTGATACTGGCTGCGTTCCAGCCCCTCATCACACCCACAACGGAGCGCATCTTCCACGGTGTGAGTTTCGTGCTGGGCTTCCTCGTGATGACCTACTTTCACGTGGTCATTGGCGAAGTCGGTCCCAAAAATCTGGCGATCGAGCGCGCCGACGGGCTGGCCGTCACCGTGGCCCCGGCGCTTCTGCTGTTCTACCGTGTCTCAGAGCCATTCGTCTGGGTGATCGAAAAATCGAGCGCGGCGTTCACGCGGGTGATGGGAGCGGGTGCCCGAGCCGGTGGAGGCGGACACTCGGCGGAGGAACTCAAACTGATCGTCAGCTCAAGCCGCGGGTTTGGACACCTGCCCGAAATGCAGGAAGACCTGATTCATAATGTGCTCGACCTGGAGAACCTGGCGGTGCGCGAAATCATGGTGCCGCGCAATGACGTTGTTTCCGTGCCGCTTGACGCCACGCTCGACCAGGTGCTCGCCATCATGATCGAGGCCAAGCACTCGCGGCTGCCCGTGTATCAGGAAAAACGAGAACAGATTGTCGGAGTTCTCTACTACAAGGATCTGCTGCCAATCTGGGAAGAGCGGCGGGCCGCGATCCGGCTGGGACGCCCGCCCCGCGTATTTCGCCTGCGCAGGCTGATGCGCAAACACCTGGTGGTACCCGAGACAAAGCCCGTTTCCCAGATGCTGGTGGAATTCCGCCAAGGCCATTCTCACATGGCCATGGTGGTGGATGAATTCGGAACGATAGTGGGCTTGCTCACGGTCGAGGATGTCCTGGAACAGATTGTGGGCGAAATCGCCGATGAATACGACGAAAAGAACGCCCCGCCCGCGGCGGATGCCGACGAACTGGAAGTCGAAGGCACGACCAAGATTCGTGACCTGGAGACGCAGTACGGAATCGAACTGCCGGTCGATGGCGGGTTTGAAACACTCGCGGGCTTCCTATTGATGCGTCTGGGGAATATTCCGTCGGCGGGACAAACCGTGGAGCACTCCGGACGGCGTTATACGGTGCTCGAAATGGATCGCAACCGGATTGCCCGGGTTCGGATCGAGAAAGCGGACTCTTAAGCACGCTGATTCTTTTTTCTGCGGCTCCTTCGGATATCATGGGGCCATGCTGGGCTTGGACGCGCGCGCCGCACGGTATACCTGGACCGCCGTCGCTGTCCTGCTGCTGGTGTCGACGGTCTACCTGGTCCGGCAGACCTTGTTCGTATTCGTGATCGCCCTACTGTTTGCCTACCTGCTTTCGCCGCTGGTGGATCTGCTGGATCGTGTTTTGCCGGGAAGCCGGACGCGCACGCCGGCCTTGGTGGTTGCGTATGTCCTGGTAATCGGCGGCCTGGTGCTGGGTTCCATCGGACTGGGTGCGCGGGTCGCCGACGAGGCTAAGAATCTGGCGGCGCGGTTCAGCCAGTTAACGGCACCCACGCCCGCCGCCGACACCAATCAACCGTATCTCGACAATGCCATCAATTTCGTGCAATCTCTCATCCGAGAGCACGTCGGCGACATCGCGGCTTTTGCGCCGCGCTTCGGCTGGCGCGCGTTAACCGCGGCAGGCGATCTGATTTACGTTGTGATCATTCCGATACTCAGCTTCTTTTTTTTAAAGGACGGACGGGCCATGTGGACGGCCCTGCTCGATTTGGTATCGGTGGGCACCGCCCGCGGGGTGATCGAAGACATAGCCCATGACACGAACGTGCTGCTGGCTCAGTACATGCGAGCCCTTACGGTGCTGAGCCTGTTCACGTTCACGTCGTTCGCCATTTATTTCTCGGTGACCAACGTTCCTTACGGGCTGCTGCTCGCAGCCGTGGCCGCAATTCTCGAGTTCATTCCCATGGTGGGGCCGTTGACCGCCGCGGTAACCATTCTCCTCGTGTCCGGCCTTAGCGGGTATCCGCACGTTTTATGGACTCTTATCTTTCTTGGAGTCTACCGGGTGTTTCAGGACTACGTGGTTTCTCCGCGGCTCATGAGCCACGGCATGCAATTGCATCCGCTGCTGGTTATGTTCGGCGTGTTCGCGGGCGGCGAGCTGGGAGGCGTCGCCGGGACCATTCTCTCCGTGCCCGTGCTGGCATTCATCCGGATCCTCTATCTCCGGCTGCAACGGGCGCGGCGCGCGCTCGAGCTTACCGAGGCCGGGCGCTGATGCTGGTGTGGCGTGCGCCGGCTGTTCTGCTTTTAGCCGTGCCCGCGTTCGCGCACGTGATGAGCATGAGCACGGGGGATCTGAAAATCGAAGACCGCCGCGCGCACTACGATCTGCGCATGCCGCTTTACGAGATGACGCACGTGGCCGGCGCCGAGCAGGGCCTGCTCGATCACATCCGCTTTTCGAGCGCCGGGGGAGCGGCGGCCCTGATCCAAAAAAGCTGCGCGGCGGATCAGGCGCAAGCAATGTTCGTATGCAGCGCGGACTACGAATTTCCGCAACCCGTAGACAAGCTGGAGGTGGCGTGCACGTTTCACGCCGTTACAGTGCCGAATCACGTGCATCTGCTGCGCGCCGTGATGGGCGAGCGGCGGGACCAGGCGATTTTCGATCTCTCGTTCTCGACGGCTGTTTTGCGTTTCCGCCCGCCGACGCCGGCCGAGATCGCCGTCACGGAGTCAGGCGCCGGAGCGATGCGGGCCGCGGGAAGCGTGATGCCGGTGCTGTTCCTGGCGAGCCTGGTGCTGGCAGCGCGGAGCCGTAGAGAGCTGGTGGCGATCGCCGGAACGTTCATGGTGGGCCAGATCGCGTCTGTGTTGATCGTGTCGCGCACCACCTGGCAGCCGGCGCCGCGCTTCGTGGAGGCAGCAACCGCCCTGACGCTGGCGTACCTGGCGGTGGAAATTCTGTTGCTTCCGGCTGCCCGCGGACGTTGGGCGGTCGCGGGGCTGCTGGGCGCGTTCCACGGTCTTTACTTCCTGCTGTTCATCCAATCCACCGGGTATGCGGCAGGTTTTGTGCTCCTGGGAGCCGTAACTACACAGCTTGTGCTCGTGACCGTGTTCGGCGTAGTCCTTTCCCGCGCAGCCAGGGTTACGGCTGCGCTGCGGCCTGCGCAGGTCTCGGCTTCGGCTCTGCTGGTAGCGGGAATGGTCTGGTTTTTTCTCCGTCTGCGCGGCTAAATTCGACGCCGTGCAGCAGGAGCCTTAACTTAAGTTAAGCCGACAGGCGAAGAAAAAACCGTGCCGGATTGTTTTCCGGTGGGCGATAATTTGTGAGATAGCGTGCTTCTTCCGGCAAACGAAAGACCTGACTTTGGGAGGTTTGAGAATGTCTATGCGCAATCCGGATGTCGCTGAGAAGTCGTCCGTCCCCGGTGCGAATCTGTTTCTGCGTGGTGTCGTGCTCCTGCTTTGCGTAGTTCGGGCTGCGAGCCCGGCGCCCTTGCACTGGCAGCTGAACAACGTGACGTTGAGTGACGGCGGCAGAGCGTTCGGCGGCTTCGACTACGATGCAAGTTCGGCGACCTACAGCAATATCAACATCACGACCACGGCGGGAAGTGTGTTGCAAAGTTCGTACTACAACTCTGTGGCGCCGTACGCGAATCCGACACCCAGTACAACCTTCAACGGCGTTTCCACCGTGCCCGTCTTCTCCGGGACAACCCTGGGCCTTTCGCTGTCATTCGCCTCGCCCTTAACGGGCGCGGGGGGGACAATCTCTTTCGCGGGCGCGGCCGCGGAGTCGGTTTGCGCCAGCGCTACGTGCAATACATTTACGCCCATGCGGACGGTTTCGGGCGGAACCATATCCGCGATATCGTCAAGCGCTCCCAAGCGCTGGTACATCAGCGGCGTAGTGCTCTCCGATGGCGCCCAGGTTTTCGGTTCGTTCGTTTACGACATCAATTCGAATACGTATTCTTCGATCTCCGTAACCACTACGGCGGGCACAGTGGTTCAGAGCGCCACGTATAACGTCGTCAGTCCCACTTCCGGACCCAAAGGCACGCTCAATATTGTTTCTGCTCCGGTGGTGGTTCCGTCGAACACCACCACGTTGTCGATGACCTTCAACAATTTCCTCGGAAACTCCGGCGGCACCGTCAATATTTCCAGCGTAACCGAGGCGACTTGTACTTCGGTGGATTGCAGCTCGGGCAACACTTTGCGCACGGCCGCCGTCAACGGGACGGTGTCGTCTGTTCCGCCTCGCGGCTACACCGCGATTCTTCCGCAAATCGCCGATGGCGGCGGTTTTATTACCCAGATCCTGCTCACCAATCCGACCGGTAACGCCATCACTTGCCGTCTGACATTTTGGAAGGATGACGGCGCGCCGCTCTTTCTGTCGCTGAGCGGCGGAGGGCCGCTGCCTACCTACGTGGTCAAGGTACCCGGGCACGGCACGCAGTTTCTCACCACCCCGGGGCTGGGTTCCTCGGTTACGGGGTGGGCGCTAGCGGAGAATGTCGCGCAGCTGGGCGTGATTGCCGCGTTCCGGAAAGTTGACGGCAACCCTGTGTCGGAGGCCACCGTGGCAGCCACTCCCGCGACGGCAGGTTTCGGCATGGCGTTCGATGAAAGCCCGGGCTTCGACACCGGTTTTGCCCTCGCCAACGTGAGTCCGTTTGACACTGCGATTGAGAACCTCTACTTTTACGACACCAGCGGCAAACTGATTCTGGCCGATTCGTCCAACTCGCTGGGACCGCACCAGCACGAGTCCTTCATGTTCAGCGCGCGCTATCCGCAGCTCGCCGGAAAACGCGGCACGGTGCGACTGTATTATGGCGTGGAAGGCACGCCCACAAACGGCACGCTGGGATTAACCGGTCTGGGTTTGCGAGTGAACCCCGCCGGCACGTTTACGTCGCTCGCTACGACAACCATCGACGAAGCCCAGTAAATTACCGCAATGCGACGCAACTTGCTTCATTCCCGCCGCAGCTTCTTTGCGCTGGCTGCCGGAGGCCTGCTTAGGGCACAGGATCGCCCGAAGGAAGGCATGATCGTTCGCTCCGTTCGGCCGGAGGATCTCGAGATGCCGCTCTCGGGGTTCTCGGACTACATCACTCCGGTGGAGCACTTCTTCGTGCGCACCCACGTGTACGTGCCGAACGTGAATGCCAGTGACTGGCGGCTGAAAGTTGATGGAGAAGTTGGCACTCCACTGAACCTCGATCTTGCGGAGTTGCGCAAAATGCCGGCTGTCGAACTGATTGCGGTCACCGAATGCGCGGGTAATGGGCGCAGCCTGTACGACCCCACGGTTCCCGGCCTGCAGTGGGTTGCGGGGAGCGTGGGCAACGGCCGCTGGCGCGGCGTGCGGCTGGCCGATGTCCTGAAGCGCGCGGGCATCCAGCCGTCGGGTGTGGAAGTTTTGTTCGACGGCGCAGACGAACCGATCGGCACCATGCAGGACTTCCGCCGATCCATTCCCGTAAAGAAGGCGCTCGACCCGAACACTCTTCTGGCCTACGAGATGAACGGCCAGCCGCTGCCCGTGAAGCATGGATTCCCCTTGCGGGTTATAGCGCCTGGATGGGCCAGCGATTCGTGGGTGAAATGGCTGACCTCCATCAGCGTCCTCAACAAAGAGTGGGACGGGTTCTGGATGAAGAATGCGTATCGCCGACCCGATCATCCGGTGGCACCGGGAACCGCACTCACTAAGGACAAGATGGTGCCGGTCACGAGTCTGCAAGTGAAGTCGGTGATCACATCGCCTGTTGACGGCGCAGTGGTTCCGCCGGGAACGCCGGTCGCTGTGCAAGGCGTCGCCTGGAGCGGCGACAAAGGTCCAGTTACAGACGTAGACGTTTCCGTGGACAACGGCAGAACCTGGCAAGCCGCGTCTTTGGTTCGCGATCAGCGGACACAGTTCGGCTGGCGGCAATGGGAATACCGGTGGACGCCTTCACGCGAGGCCTACTACACCGTGATGTCACGCGCGCGCGATGCGAGCGGAGCCACTCAGCCGCTGGCGCAGGAGTGGAACCCATCGGGCTACGGGTGGAATGTGGTTTCGCGAGCGGGGATCGACGTGCGTTCCGGAACCGCAGCGGCAGCATCGGCGCGTCCACCAATTCCTGATGCGTCCGCGGCTTTCAAGACCGCCTGCCACACCTGCCATGAGGACGACGTGATCCGGCAGCAGCGCCTCACCCGCGCGCAGTGGGATCGCGAGCTGAACAAGATGACCGGATGGGGCGCGCAGGTCAGCCCCGAACTCCGCGAAAGCTTCCTCGATTATCTGTCGGCGAACTTTGGACCACGACGCTAGGCTGCCTGCTGCCGAACGGTATGTGGCGCGGCACCTCCAACGGTAACCCGCACGTCCTCACTTTCGGCAACCTTGCCCGTTCGGGAGTCCGCCGTTAAAATCATCGCGGATGCTCGGCTTCATTGAGTGGCTCATCGAACTGATTCTTAACTTCCGCATGGCGGAAAAGAACCTGGAAATTGCCATGGGCCAGCGCAAGAACAGCGAGCAGGGGCTGATGCAGGCGTTCAACAGCGGCCAGTATGAGCAGGCACTCGCCATCAGCAGCGCCGCGATGCGGCATGGAGCCAAGCTTGGCGTATTTCACGGGTCGCTGCTGATGCAGGTTGGACGGCTCATAGAGGCCGAGCAGGTGATTTCGCAGGCTCTGCCGCAGGAGACGGAACCGAGATCCGCAGCGCTCGCCCATTGTGTCCTGGGCGAGGTGTATATGTTTCAGCGGCAGTATGACAAAGCGCTGGCCATTTATAACACCGCCCTCAGACTGTGGCCCGAGCGCGGAGGCACCTACCGGGCAATCGCGGAAGTCGGGCTCCGCCGGGGAGATGATTCCTCTATCGCGCTGCAATGGGCATCCCAGGCTGTCGAGAAAGAGAAAGCCAGCCAGGGCATCGCGCCCATGACGAAGGTGATGAACCTGGCGTTGGAGCTGACGACACTGGCGTGGGCGGTTGGGGTATCCTCGCGCAATGCGCCCGCAGTGGACCGATTAGTAGCCGAGGCCGACAGCTATTGCGCCGGCATTCCGGTTTCCTCGATCGCGCAAGTGCACGTTTACAGCGGTCTGGCTTATGCGGCGCTCGGCAACCAGGGGAAACATGCCCAGCATTTCGAAATCGCTGCACGCATCGATCCCAATGGCGCCTGGGGGAGGGAAGCGCAGTCCCAGGCGGTTGGGGTGCCCGTCCATTAACTTTCGTCAGTAATTGCACACGCCGCGCAACTTCGTCCCAGTTTCCGCGTTTAATAGAATAGCTCTATGCGGCGAGGCCTTCTTTTCGCGTTTGTCGCAACCCTCTGCCTCATGGCCGGGAAACAGGCTACTCTGTTTCTTGCGCCGCTTTCCATCGATCAGAAAACTGCGCACGTCCTCAATCGCCTGACGTTCGGCCCACGGCCCGGCGATGTCGATGACGTGAAGAAGGTCGGTCTGAAGAAGTGGATCGATGCCCAGCTTCATCCCGATCGTATCGCGCAGAATCCCCTTCTCGACACGAAACTCGAGCCGCTCGACACTCTACGCATGACTCCGCTGGAGCTTGCGTGGCGCTACCCTCCGCCGCAGTTGATCAAGGCCATGGTGGCGGGAACGGTCCCGTATCCGAAAGATCCTGAAACGCGCATGATGATCGACAGGGCCGCCGCGCGCTTGCAGCTCAAAAAAGGTGACGACGAGAAACCAACGCTGGAAAACGCCGGCCTCACCGAAGAGCAACAGCGTACCCTGCGGCGGGGAACCCCGCAAGAGAAGCTCAAGGTGTTTGACGATCTGCTGGACGAGCAAAAGGACGAAGTGCTCGAAGCCATGCCGCTCGGCGCGCGGATCGGCCTGTTTGCCGCGGCGCCGCCCGACCTGCGCCGCCGTATCCAAAAAGCCGGCGGTCCGCAATTCGTCATCAATCAGGACCTGATGGAAGCCAAGCTCCTTCGCGCCATCTACAGCAACCGCCAGCTCGAAGAGGTGCTCACCGATTTCTGGTACAACCACTTCAACGTATTCCTGGACAAGGGCGCCGACCGTTACCTGGTCGGCTCCTACGAGCGCGATGTGATCCGCCCGCATGTTCTCGGAAAATTTCACGATCTTCTGCTCGCCACCGCCGAAAGCCCGGCCATGCTGTTCTATCTGGATAACGTCGAGTCCGTGGATCCCGGTGCAGCGGCGTTGATGCAGGGCCGCCGTGCCGCCGCGCAAGTCCGGCCCCGCAAAGGGTTGAACGAAAACTATGCGCGGGAGCTGATGGAGCTGCATACGTTGGGCGTCGACGGCGGGTATACGCAGCATGACGTCACCGAAGTGGCGCGCTGCTTCACCGGCTGGAGCATCAAGGCACCGCGCGAAGGCGCGACGTTCGTGTTCCGCGAGCGCTTGCACGACAATGGTCCCAAGACTGTATTGGGCCATCACATTCCGGCCGGCGGCGGAATTGAAGACGGGCTGAAGGTGATCGACATTCTTTCGCACCATCCTTCCACCGCGCGCTTTATCTCGCGAAAGCTGGCCATGCGGTTTGTCGCCGACGAGCCTCCGCCTTCCCTTGTCGAGAAAATGGCGAAAACCTTCCGCGACAAAGACGGCGATTTGCGCAGCGTTATGCAGACCCTGCTGTCCGCGCCCGAGTTCTGGTCGCAGGGGGCCTACCGCGCGAAGTTAAAGTCGCCGCTGGAGATGGTTGCGAGCTCGGTGCGGGCGCTCGGCGCCGACGTCGATTTCACCTTCCCTCTCAGCCAGCAGCTCGTGCAGCTCGGGCAGCCGCTCTATCGCAAGCAGGAACCCACGGGTTACACCAACGCGGGCCAGGAATGGATGAACTCGGCGTCCCTTCTGGCACGCATGAATTTCGCCATTGCCCTGGCCGGCAATCGCATCCCCGGCGTAAAAGTAGATGCATCGCGTTTCGGCGACGCGCCCGACACAGACCAGATCGCCAAAGATCTGTTGCTGACCGGCCTATCCGACGAAGCCCGCGCCGCCATCCAGGCAGGTCTCGAAGCGCAGTCCGCCCCGCAAGCCGCAGCCAAACGCCCGGCCCAGGAGGTGCCGAAGCCGCTCGCGATAGCCGGCCTGATGCTCGGTTCGCCCGATTTTCAACGAAGGTGATGGTATGCCGACGCGCCGAATTTTTCTGAGAAATGCAGGCCTGGCCATGGTCGGCGTGGGCGCCGCTCCACTGTGGCTTGAGCGCGCACTCTACGCATCCGACGCTCCGGCACGGCGAAAGAAGATCCTGGTCGCTATCTTCCAACGTGGCGCGGCTGATGGCCTGAATATCGTGGTTCCTCACGGTGAAGCGAGCTACTACTCCATGCGGCCCACGATTTCTGTTCCGCGTCCTTCCGCCGCCGATCCGCAAAACACAGTTATCGATCTCGATGGTTTCTTCGGCCTGCATCCCGCGCTCGCTCCGTTGCAGCCCGTCTATGCCGCCCGCCATCTCGCCATCGTGCATGCCGCCGGCTCACCCGACCCCACGCGCTCGCATTTCGATGCGCAGGATTACATGGAATCCGGCACGCCCGGCCGCAAATCGACCGGGGACGGATGGCTGAACCGAGTGCTTCCTCCCGCGGAGGGTGAACTCTCTCCCGTTCGCGCCATCGCCATGGGCCCGGTGCTGCCGCGTGCCCTGCGCGGACACAATGGCGCCATCGCCATCGAAAGTCTCAACAACTTCCAGGTCCGCAACGACAGCGCGTCGAAGGTTTTCCAGGCGATGTACGCCGGTTCGTCCGATAAAATTCTGAACGGCACCGGTCGCGAAACATTTGATGCCGTGAAGCTTTTGCAGTCCGTCGAAAAGCAGCCCTATCAGCCGGCGGCGGATTATCCCAACGGTGCCTTCGGCCAAAGCCTAAAGCAAGTCGCGCGACTGATTAAGGCGAATGTCGGGGTGGAAATCGCCTTTGCCGATATCGGCGGCTGGGATCATCACGTCAACGAAGTGGGCCCGCGCGCTTCCGAAGGCCAGCTCGCGCAACGCCTCACTGAGTTTGGCGCGAGTCTCGCGGCGTTCTGGAAAGACCTGGGCGATCGCATGGCCGACGTCACCGTCGTGACCATGTCGGAATTCGGTCGCACCGCCCGCGAAAACGGCGACCGTGGCACCGATCACGGACACGCCAACGTCATGTTCGTGATGGGCGGCGATGTCCGTGGCGGGAAAGTGTACGGCGAGTGGCCCGGTCTGGCTGACCATCAGCTCTATGAAGGCCGCGATTTGGCTCTCACCACGGATTTCCGCGATGTCTTGGGCGAGCTGGTTATTTCGCACCTAGGGAATCGCGACCTCCGCGAAGTCTTCCCCGGGTACGCCATAGACCGCCGCAGGTTTCGCGGCTTCATCGCAACGTCGTAGCTGGCTGGGCATCAGCGTGCCTTTCCTTATTCGAACCGCAGCGCTTCCATTGGATCGATGCGCGTCGCCCGCAACGCCGGAATCAAACACGCGACGAGTGCCGCGAGTCCCAAAGTGCCCGCCGTTCCGATCACGATCCACGGATCGAACGCGCTCACTCCCTCGAGGACGCTGCCGAGCGCTTTCACGATGGGGATCACCGCGAGCGCGCCGATCGCGGCTCCCAGGACCGCAAGCCGCGCTCCCGCGCCCACCACATGCGCCAGCACCATGCGCGGTTCCGCTCCGAGTGCCATGCGAATTCCGATCTCCGGTGTCTGCTGCGCCACCGAGTAGCTCACCAATCCATAGAGCCCCAATGCGGCCAGCGCGAGTGCCAGCACGGCGAAGAAACTCAAAATGTCGGCCACAAACCGCCGCGGTCCGAGAGACGCCGAGACCAGGTCGGCCAGAGGCTTGATGTCGTGCAGCGGCAGCGAGGGATCGGTGTCGCGGACGGCAGCTTGTAGCGCGCTCCCCAGCGTTGCCGGCTCCATCGCGGTTCTCACCGTGAGCCACAGAAACGGCACCGGCATTTCCATCAAGGGCAGGTAGTACATGCCCTTGCTTTCATCTCCCGAAAGGCTCGACCGGCGGACGTGCTCCACAATGCCGACGATCCGCCACGTCTTGCCTTGCGTCTGCATCCTTTGTCCGATCGGATCTTCGTTTGGCCAGTATTGCCGCGCCAGATTGCGGTCGATGACGGCTACGAATTCCGATCCCAAACGGTCCTGCTGCGTGAAGGTGCGTCCGCGTAAGAGCGGAATCCCCATGACGCGAAAATAATCCGACGTAATGCCGGTCAGATTGCCGTGAGGCCCGGGGTCACCGGGTGCAAACTGGCGGCCTTCGATCCCGAACGAAGCGGAAGCCTCGCTGCCGCTGAAAGGCAGCGGGATGACGGCCGCAGCCGCAGTCGCTCCAGGAGCCTGTGCCACCCGGGTAGTCACTCCGCTGATGAAGGCGGCCTGTTTTTCGGGAGTGTCGTATTGCGCGCGTGGCAGCGTGAGTTTCGCGCTGAGAACTCCGTCGGGCTGGAAGCCCGTACGCACGCGCTCCAGGTTGGAGAGAGTGCGCAGAAAAAGGCCGGCGCCCACCAGCAGCACTACGGCCAAAGCCATTTCCGAAACCACCAGCACGCTGCGTAGACCTTGACGGCGCGCGCCGGTGCCCGATCGTCCGCCTTCTTTCAGCGCATCGGCGCAATTCACGCGCGTGGTCTGCCAGGCTGGAGCCACGGCGAAAAGCGCCGAGGAAACCAAGCTCACCAGCAGCGCAAATGCGACGACATTCCAGTCGAGGGGAATGCTGATCCCCTCCACCACGCGATCCGGCGCCAGCAATAGCAGCGCGCGGACGCCGGACTTTGCCACGGCAATTCCCAGCAGGCCTCCCGCTCCTCCCAGCACCAGGCTCTCCGCCGCCGTTTGCCGCATGATTTGCCATCGCGATGCGCCCAGAGCCGTCCGGACGGCAATCTCACGCACCCGCGCGGCCGTTCGCGCCAGCATGAGCCCCGCAATGTTTGTACAGACGATCAGCAGTACCAGACCCACCGCGGCCAGCAGCACCAGCGTTGGCGTCTTGGTGTCGCCCACGGCGAAATCGGTAAACGGAACGACGAACATTCCCCACTGCGAGGCCTGCGCGTACTTGCCGGCTTGTGTGCCGCTGTTGAGCACGTGGTTGCTCGTAATCTCCATCGCCGCATTCGCCTTCACCACGCCGATGTTGGGCCGCAGGCGTGCGACGCCGGTATAGTTTTCGTTGAAGCGATTCGGGTCGGACCAGTCTTTGGCCGAAAGCCCGATAGGCGCCCAAACGTCCACTTGGCGCGGCCAGCGAAACTCCGGATTCATGACGCCGACGACGCGGTAAGGGACCTGGTTGAACTCCACGCTCTTGCCGACGATTGACGGATCGCCGCCGAATACGCGCATCCACGCCGCATGGCTCAACACGACGACGCGATTTGCATTAGGCTGGTCCTCTTCCGGCCGGAACAGGCGCCCCAGTTGCGGCCGCGCGCCGAACACATCGAAGTATTCGCTCGAAACGATGCTGCCCTGAAGCCGCTCGGGCAGATCGTGACCCGTGTAATTGAAGTCGGCATCCTGCCAGAGCGCGGCGCGCTCGAAAACTTCCCGATTGTCCCGGACATCGGCGAGGTCCGGAGCCGAAGGACCAATGCTTCTCATGTTCAGCTTGTAGTAGTGGACGCGCACGGCGACGACCTGCCCGGGGTTTTGGATACCCGCCGGGTGAAGAAGCAGCGCGTTCACGACGCTGAAAATGGCCGTGTTGGCGCCGATTCCCAGGGTCAGAGCGGCGATCGCAACCAGCGTGAATCCGGGGTTGCGCCGGAGCGTACGTATGCCGCTGCGAAGTTCGGAAAGCATGGACATATCTTACGCCTCTGACGCACGCTGGGTTCGCTTGTTAGCGCTTGTCCAGCAGCATATAGGTCACGATTCCCACGGCCGCGTGATTCTTCCGGTCATCGAAGACGTCCACCAGCGCCGTGACCAGCGTCTTGCCGATGCGAACCAGCCGCGACCGCGCCGTCACTTTGCGCCCGGTTACCGGCCGCAGATAATTGAGCTTCAATTCGACGGTGGTGGCCTTGTAACCCCGATGCGCGAGGGCCATGCCTGCCGCCACATCCACCAGGGTTGCCGTCACGCCGCCGTGCAGCACGCCGGCCATGTTGTGCAGTTCCTTGCGCAGGTCACACGACACGCTCACGCCATCCTTGTGATGGCGCACCACACGAATCCCTACATGCTGGTTGAAGTCGATGGTTTGGGACAAGCACTCATCCTAGCAGGAACTCTTTCGCTGCCTGCCAGATTGCTTCGAGCACGTTCAACAGCTCGTGATCGGAGTCAAGCAGATGAAGCTGCACGTTCGCATGACTCGCCGCGAAATCGCGCGAAAGCTGCGCCGGGACAGTGTCGTCGTGAAGGCCATGAAAGATCAGACCCGGCTGCTGGAAACCGGGGAAATCCTCATAACCGCGGGCGTCTTCGACGATCGCGTGGCTCAAGCGCCGCATGCGCTTCTCGCCATAGTGATAGACATCGAGAAAACCGTCTTCCCGCCAGCGGTCATTTTCGGCCCATCGCTGGACGAATCCGAATGCCGGGGCCATCAGGACGAGTTTGGCAACTTCCGGGTGGCGCGCGGCGTAGAGCGCGGCCAGGTATCCGCCCAAACTCGAGCCGATCAGGCAAACCGTTTCGTGACCGGCCGCTGCCTCAATGACCCCGAGCTGGCCGGTGATGGTGAGGTGTTGGAAGTCGCCGGCGGCGAGGTCGGGCACGGCTAGTGAAGGAATCCGATCACGAAAAAAGCCGGCTTTTTTTGAACCCGGCCCGGAGGCGAAGCCGTGCAGGTAGAGGTAGCGCATACGCCATCACCATTATCAGCCCTATCTGAAACGAAACATGGCGTTTAGAAATAATGTTAAGAGGTGGTTGCGCTGGGGAATCGGTTCTGCTATTCTCCTTGATGCCGCCAAAAATCAGGATCTCGCGGGATATGGGAGTGGGCCGGGGGTTGCCCAAAAGCGGCGGCGAGTGGTAAAGTAGCTAGAGATCCTCGTAAGGAAAGGTAACAAAACCTGGTGCGAGCCTTCGCATTGGGCGGAATACGGCCTTCCTGGTAGTTCTTTTCAAGAATTTTTCATTTTTGCACCGGTTTTGCGTTCGCATTTTTGTGTGAATCGGCCGGTAAACAAGTTTCGAGGCCTGCAGTGCCGTGGGCATCGCAAGATGTCTGTTGGTTTCTGCACAGATCTTTGAAAATCTGGTTGGACGCAATATTTGGAACTTCGTCAGAACTCTGAGTCAACCGGAGCGATAATTCTCACGAGCTAGCAGTACAAGCTTAAACGAGAGTTTGATCCCGGCTCAGAATCAACGCTGGCGGCGCGCCTAACACATGCAAGTCGAACGAGAAAGTGGAGCAATCCATGAGTACAGTGGCGTACGGGTGAGTAACACGTGGATCATCTGCCCTGGAGTGGGGAATAACGCTGGGAAACCGGCGCTAATACCGCATATACCCGAGAGGGGAAAGCAGCAATGCGCTCGAGGAGGAGTCCGCGGCCGATTAGTTAGTTGGCAGGGTAAAAGCCTACCAAGACGGTGATCGGTAGCCGGCCTGAGAGGGCACACGGCCACACTGGCACTGAAACACGGGCCAGACTCCTACGGGAGGCAGCAGTGGGGAATCTTGCACAATGGGGGAAACCCTGATGCAGCGACG